>BNJU01005484.1_pt1 | contig 206853 bp, 201 predicted proteins | sample 8539281 | NCBI WGS metagenome assembly BNJU01 (sample SAMD00202456, study PRJDB9452) | human saliva metagenome | isolation source: human saliva | place: Japan | reverse complement strand
CGACAACAGCACCACCCTGCGACCTGGTGGCCCAGGAGCCCGTCGGCAGGAGGATCAGGGTCCGCGTCGTCGGCGGGGCCGCCGCCGACTCGCCCGCACCCCCGGTCCCGTCGTCATGCGTTCCGGCGGCATCGTCCAGACCGACACCCTGCTGCCATGCTCAGCGCCACCGCGGTCGACGCCGTGCGCCGCTTCCGGCCGATCGTCGGCGTGCTGGGCGCCTGCGCCGCGTCCCTCGCGAGCGGGCTGACGTGCGTCGAGGACGACGACGCGACCATGAAGGCCGCCATCATCTCCTCCTCGGCGAGGCGCCGCGCCCATGCCCGCCGCGCCCCGGCAAGCTCACCCGGTCCTCGACCCATCGCTTCGGCGACTTTGGGGACCTCGACGCGCTCCCTGACCACCACCGACGTCGACCGATACGGTGGTCTGACCCGGGCGGCGGGCGTGGCCGTAGTTCCACGAGGAGTGTGACCGCGCGCGAGGGCGACCGGACCGATCCTGCGCCGCCCGCCCCGACCGGGCGGCCCCTCACCCGCGGGAGGGCCCCGTGAGGACAGATATCGGTCACCCCATACGGGGCGGCCCCCTCGCCCGCGGGAGGGCCGAGGAGCCGCGCGCGTCGGCGCCGGGTGGCCCGGGCCGGGCCGAGGGCGGCCCTTCTGAGCCCTCGCCACGAGCTCGTGGGTCGAGATGCGCCGATCCGCAGGGACAGGCCGTCACGACGAGCCCGCCACGAGCACGACGGCCCCGGGGACCCTGGCCCACAGGGCGGGCGGGACCCGCGCGTCGGCCCCGGAGCGGCCCCACCACCCGCAGGATCGCGCCGATGAACGGCCCGAGGGTCAGCGCCCCACGTGCCGCGCCCGCCGTCGTCCCCTCGCGATCACCGGGGGCAGCACGGTCCACAGGAGCTGGGCGCCCAGCCGCCGGCGGGTGAAGCCCAGGGCCTTGCGCACCCCCAGGAGCGGCGCGCTCGCGCAGGAGGGTCCCCACGACGAGGACGACCACCATGAGGATCGTCACGGCGCTGAAGGAGCCGACCAGCGCCGCCATGACGGGCACGGCCGACAGGTAGCCGTCGAGGGACAGCAGGACCGCCTGCGCTGGTCGTGGATGACGAACGCGTCCTCGCCCAGGGCCGCGCGGATCCGCTCGGACACCCGCGCGCCTCGCCGGGGGCTCTGGGAGACGAGGGTTGACCGCCAGCGCCGCTGGGGCCTGGGCGTCGATGCGCCGCGCTCCCGCCAGGGTGACGTAGGCGAACTGCCGAGTTGGCGCCAGCCCGTGGCCAGGCCCGTGACCAGGAAGCTCACCCGCCGGTCCCCCGACGTTCACACCCACGTGTCCTCGACCTCCAGGCCCAGGGAGCGGGCCAGGCCGGCGCCCAGGACGATCTCGTCCTCGCTGGCCGGGTACCTGCCCTCGCGCACGGGATCGAAGCGGAAGTCGGCGTCGGAGTCGACGCCCAGGAAGAGGGTCTCCCGGCCGTCGACCTCGGGCGTGATGGCCACGAAGGGGTAGGCGTTCGCCACGCCGTCGACGGCCTCGACGCGGCTGCGCGCCCCGGCCGCGTCCGCGCCGCGCGCTCGCGTGCACGTCCAGGTCCCTCGATCTCGCCGGAGATCAGCTGCAGGCGCGTCCTCGTCCCCAGGAGCGCGGGACGTCAGGCCCAGGATCGACACGGCGACCGCGCTGGCCACGGCGACGGTGAGGGCCACCGTGATCGAGCGGCGCAGGCTCTGCAGCGCCCACCCGGCGCCGAGCACCGCCGACAGCGGGCCGGGCGTCGTCGTCAGGGGCAGCGGCGAGCGCCGGAAGGAGTGGGCGCGGTGCCCGCCGCGCAGCATGTCGACGGTCGGTGCCTTGAGCCGCAGCACGGTCAGGGCGCTGACGCCAGGACCACCGCCGTCACGACCCCGCTGGTGAGGATCAGCCCCAGTCCACGAGAAGTCCGCCGTCCACGTGGTGCCCGACTGGGAGTTGACCAGGGAGGTGAACAGGGGCATGGCCGCGTAGGAGCCCAGGGCGCCCGCCGCGGCGGCCGGCAGGGCCAGGCCTCCGAAGCACCACGTCAGTGAGCGCGCCGCCGCCCCGGAGGTGAAGCTCGCAGGCCCGCAGCGCCCCCAGGGCCGGCAGGTCGCGGGCGAGTACGGAGCGCAGCGTCGAGCGGATGACCAGGACGGCGACCAGGGTGATGAGCAGCGCTGTCGCGGTCAGGATCGCCCCGAGGATCCCTGAGGGATCGAGGTCGCCGTGAGAGGACCTCCAGGTCCACGGTCAGGCTGAAGCGGGCCACTCGGGTTGGTCCGGTCGGATCTGGCCCTCCACCAGGTCCTCCAGCAGCGCGGGCGGCGCTCGGCGGGACTGGCGGCGTCGACCTCGACCAGGGTCGCGCGCGGGAGCCGGGGAAGGACCCGGCCGTGCGCGCCCGGCTCGGCGGCGGCGGGCCCAGGCCCGCCGGAAGTCCGCCGTCGGCGGCCGATCCCCAGGATCTGCAGGCCGGGGACGCCGAAGCAGGAGTCCCCGAAGAAGCCCTGGATGTGGAAGGTCTCCGGCCCGGCTGCGTGGTGATTCTGCGGGTCGCCGGCCCTGTAGCCGCCGACGGCGCGCGCAGCAGGTCGGGCATCCACGGGGCGCCCACCGCCGTCGGGGCGGTGGTAGTGACCGCGCGCCCCAGGTCGCCGGGGTCGTCCGCGTCCCACACGACGGCCATGACGCTGAGCGTGCGCCCGTTGAAGGGCACCGAGATCTTGTCGACGAGGGTGGGAGGCCTCGGCCCGGTCACGGAGGGGTCGGCCCGACGATCCGGCTCCAGCCTCGCGGGCGCGCGGGTCGGGAAGACGGAGATCGCATCGGCCGTATGCCACCGCTGCGCCAGGATCTCGGTCTGGCGCGGGAACCGCTCGAGCAGCACGACGGCGGTGGTGTCCCAGGAACCCGACCCATGACGGACAGGACGACGACGCCGCCGCCAGCGCCCGGTGCCGGCGCAGGTCGCGGCGGATCAGCAGGGGCGTGGGGCCCATCCTCAGCATCTTCACCACCCTATCTCGGCGAGGAAGGCGGTCAGGGCCGCGGTGCGCGCCGCGTCGTCCGAGCCGCGCCGCTCCCCAGGTCCAGCTCGCCGCGGATCTTCCTGTCGCGCAGGTAGAGTGATCCGCGAGCCCTGCAGCGCCGAGCGCAGGTCGGGTGACCATGACGATGGTCTGCCTCGGCGTGGACCCGCCTGAGCAGGTCCAGGATCATCCCCGAGTAGTGGGAGTTGAGCTGGCCGGTGGGCTCGTCGGCGAAGACGGCGGCCGGGCGGCTCCACCAGGGCTCGGGCGATGCCCACGCGCTGGGCCTCCCGCCCGACAGCATCGCGCACTTGCCCTGATCCGCCTCGGCAGGCTGACCAGGTCCAGGGAGGCGGTCGCACCGCTCGCGCACCCGGCGCGCCTGCGCTCGACCAGCAGGCCGATCGCCGCGAGGTTGTCGATGACGCTGAGCTGGTCCAGCAGGTGCACCTGCTGGAAGACGAACCGCAGTGGTCGCGCCGGAACCCGCCAGGGCGTCCTCATCCAGGCCGGAGATGCCGACGCCGTCGACCTCCACCCGCCCCAGGCTGGGCCGGTCCAGGCCGGACAGGGCGAGAGCAGCGTCGACTTGCCCGCCCCGGAGGGCCCCATGATGACGGTGAAGGAGCCGCGCCTCGACCTCCAGGTCCAGGCTGCGGCACGCGCTGCTGGCTGCCCCCGTGGAGAAGGTCCCGAGAGCTTTCGGTGCGGATGACGACGTCGGCGGGCATGGGCTCCTTTTCGGCCGCTTCCACGCTACGGGCGCGGCGGTGACGAACGACGACCGATCACGACGATTCCCCGACGATTCTCGACGATCCGGCGCTCGCCGCGGCCCAGGCCAGGGCAGCATGAGCCGACGACGAGGCCGCCGTCGTCCCCAGCGACAGGTCCAGGCCCCCGCCCATGCGCTCCATGAGATCGGCCGCCGTGTGCAGGCCCAGCCCTGACCGGGCGTGCCCTCGGCGTTGGGGCCCCGGTGGCCGCGGCGGGTCAGCAGGGCCAGCTCGGCCTCCGGCGCGCCCGGGCCGTGGTCGGCCAGGCGCAGCTCGAGGAAGGGCTCGTCGGGCAGGACGCGGGCGGTCGCGTCGATGCGGGTGCCGCGCACTTGTAGGAGCTGGCCACGACATTGCCGACCACCTGCGCCAGGCGCCCCGGGTCGATGCGCACCAGGGCCTGCGGCGCGGGGCCAGGTCCACGAGGCGGCGGTGGTCGCACTCGGTGAGGATCGGGGCCAGGCGCTCGGCGGGCAGCTCCACGGGCGCGAGCGCGAGGGCCGGGTCGTCCGCCCCGTGGGTGCGCACCAGGTCGGTGACCAGGGAGTCGATGCGGTGCGCCTGACGGACCACCAGGGCCAGGCGCTCGTCCTGGCCGGCGTCGGCGGTGGTGGCGCGGATGAGCTCGGCCGTCGCCGTGATCGTGGCCAGCGGGGTGCGGATGTCGTGGCCGATGTCGGCGACCAGGCGCTCCTGGACGCCCGCGCCTCCTGCCTCGCGGGCGCGGCGCGCGCAGCTCGGTGCGCTGAGGTCGAAGGACTCCGACCAGGCGCCGAACACGTTGCCCCGGTCCATGGGCAGGGGCCCGGTCGAGATCGCCCCGGGCGACGCGGTGCGCGAAGGCCTCCAGGCGCCGGAAGGGCGCGACGACGCGCCGGTGGAGGAGGGCCGCGGCAACCAGGGCCGGGGACGAGCACGGCGACGAGCGCGGCGGAGGCGACGACGGCCAGGCGCGTGCGCCCGGCGCGCAGGGCGGCGTTTCGCGCGTAGTCGTCGACGACGACCACGCCCACGAGGGCGCCGTCGACCACGACGGGGCGCGGCCAGGGAGCGTTTCGGCGGCGCTGCGCGCAAGCAGCTCGACGGCGTCATCCGCGCCGCGTCCGCGTCCGCCCGTCCGTGCGGGCATGCTGTTGTCTGATCCCGCCCGCCGCGCTCCCGTCCGTCACGTCGTCCCGTCCATCGCGCCGCGCGCATCCCGTCCGCCGCGTCTTGCGTCTGCACGCCGACGGCGCGACCCCGCCGGGGGCGGCGCGCAGGCGCACGGCCCCGTCCCGGGCCGATGATGGTGACCGCGCGCTGACGTCGGCGAAGTCCTCCGCGCTCAGGGACTCTCAGTGGTCCCGGGCCGCGTGGACGGCCAGGTTGGAGCGCGGCGGCGTCGGGGCGGGCAGGGGCCGCGCCGTCGTCCACACGGCCGCCAGGGCGAGCAGAGCCGACTGAGACGAGGGCGATGACGAGGTGGCGCACGCCGGCGGCCTCACGGAAGCGCCTCGGGCCCGCCCGCCCCGCCCGGTCTCGCCGTCCGAACCGTCCGATCCGCCTGCCGCCCGCGGACGACCCCGCAGCCCGCCCCGTTACCGCCCTGGCCTCAGTCCGGCCTCGGCGAAGAGGCAGCCGCGGGCCCCACACGGTGCGCAGGTGGACCGGCGCGTCCGGCCCGCGCCTCGATGAGCCCTTCCTGCGCAGGCAGGCAGCGCACCCGCCAGGGTCCCTCCGAGGTGTGCAGGGCTCGCCCCAGCACGGCGTCGATCGATGTCCCGCTTGAGCACACGCGCTCGCGGGTTGCGCACCAGGCGGGCGAGGATCCGGTGCCTCGATGGCGGTCAGGTGCACCTCCGCCGCCGTCCACCCACGCGCGCGGGCGTCCAGGTCGATGCGCGCAGGCGCCCGTCGCCGACGCCGAAGCATCCGCGCGCGGGCGACCCGGCGCTAGGCCCGGCGCCCGCTGACCTCCCGCGCCGCCCTGGCCTTCCGCTGCTGCCCGCCGCCCGCTGATCCGCACGGGCGGAGGGCGCCGCCCCTGCGCGCGCGCCAGGGCCCGCCGGACCTGGCCAGGAGCACCCTGCAGGAGTAGGGCTTGGTCAGGTAGCTCGCCGGCCGTGTCCAGGCCGAGCACCTGGTCGGCCTCGCTCGTGCGCGCCGAGATGAAGATGACGCCTGCCCCCGGCGCCGCCTCGCGCAGGCGGGTGCACAGGGCGAAGCTGCTCACGCCGGGCAGGGCCGACGTCGAGCAGGACCACGGCGGGCGCCAGCGCGGGCAGGTCGGCGAGGGCGGTCTCGGCGGTGGCGCGGTGCTCCGCGCGAGTCCGAAGGCCTCCAGGTACTCGCGCGTCGAGCGCGCCAGCTCGGCCTCGTCCCTCGACGAGCAGCACGTCGACGCCCCCGCCGGTCGCCCCCCGTTGCCTGCGCGCGCGTCCCCGCCCCCGGTGCACAGTCCTCGACATGCCCCCAGTCTCGCACCCGCCGGCGCCCGCCACGGACCCGCAGTGCTGGCTGCGTGGCCGAGTTCGCGCACGGCTCAGTACCCGCCGGCGTCCGCGCACGGACCGTCCGTGCACGAGATCGTCACTTGACCCGCGAGCCCTGTGTCCCGGTGTCGCGGGTGCGAGGCCGCGGTGCGCCTCCGCACCCTGGGACACCGGCAACACGGCGATCGTTTTCACTCAAACGATCAGCGGCGTTGATCGAATGACCCCATACCGTTGGCATCGACGAGGACCACCCGGGTTGATCGTTGAGAACGCGCGACTTTACGCGACATCCGACCGAACGATCGGAGCGCCGCGACCGAAGCGCACGAGGAGACCGACCATGCCGCACATCGACCACGTCGCCATCTGGGTCACCGATCTCGACGGCGCCCGAGACTTCTACTCCCACTGGTTCAACGGGCACTCCAACGGCCTGTACGAGAACCCCCGGACCGGGCTGCGCACCTACATCCTCCACTTCACCGACGACCTGCGGGAGGAGCGGCGCACCCTGCCTGAGCTCATGGCGAGCCGCCCGACGTCGCCGCGCGCGCCGGGCGTCGAGCCGCCGCACGTCGGGCGCCCGCCGAGCGCACCGGTCCCGGGCTGGGCGCACGTGTCCTTCTCCCTGCCCGGCCGCGACGACGTCGACCGGCTCGCAGCGGACATGGCCGAGGCGGGCGTGAGGCTCGTCGACGGGCCCCGCCAGACCGGCGACGGCTACTACGAGGCCGCCGTCCTGGACCCCGAGGGCAACCGCGTCGAGCTCCTCGCCGAGCGACTACCCGACGACGTCGCCCTGCGCCCGTCCCACTGGAGACCGGAGCGCTCGGCAGGCTGGGATGCCCGCCCGCTGGGCGGGGTGAGCGCTGCGGCCGAGGCGCTGGCGATCAGCGAGGCGCCGGTGGGCGCGGAGTCGCCTCGCGCCCACCGCGCTCACTCGTCGGCGGCGGACGGATGGGTCATGTCGGCCGGGCACCACCCAGGCGTCGAACTCTCGGGCGTGACGAAGCTGAGCTCCAGGGGCAGACTCGCAGTGGACAGGCCCTCGTGGTGGGCGTTCTGGTGATCTTGGAGGCCTTGTCGCAGCCGATGTGGCGGTTGAGGGCCGTGACCTGCACGAGGTTGGTCTCCAGGTTGTGCTCGATGCGCTCGCGGTTGGGCTCGATGCCGTAGGCGCAGTGCTCGTCGAAGGACACGCACGTGTCGCCCAGCAGCTGGATGGACTCCAGGACGCACCAGGCCGTGACCGGCTTGAAGACGTTGAGCTGGAAGTTGCCCTGGGAGCCGGCGAAGCCGACGGTGGCGTCGCTGCCGAAGACCTTGGTGGCCACCATGGTCATGGCCTCGCACTGGGTGGGGTTGACCTTGCCGGGCATGATGGAGCTGCCGGGCTCGTTCTCCGGGATCAGCAGCTCGCCGATGCCGTTGCGCGGGCCGGAGGCGTACCAGCGCACGTCGTTGGCGATCTTCATGAGCGCGTCGGCCAGGACGCGCAGCGCGCCGGAGACCAGGACCAGGGCGTCGTGGGCGCCCAGGGCGGCGAAGAGGTTGCCGGCCTGCGTGAAGGGGATGCCGGTCTCGGCGCTGATCTTCTCGGCGGTCAGCGCGCCGAACCTGGGGTGGGCGTTGAGCCCGGTGCCCACGGCGGTGCCGCCGATGGCGAGTCTCGCGGGCCCGGGAGTCGGCGAGCGGATGGCGTCCAGGGCGAAGTCGATCTGGGCGACCCAGCCGGAGATCACCTGCCCCAGGCGGATGGGGGTGGCGTCCTGAGGTGGGTGCGGCCCACCATGACGACGTCGTCGTACTCCCTCGGCCTTGGCGTCCAGGGTGCTCCCGCAGCCGCTCCACCTGCGGGTACATGGCGGCCAGCTCGCTGACGACGGCGATGTGCATGGCCGTGGGGAAGGTGTCGTTGGAGGACTGGCCGCGGTTGACGTGGTCGTTGGGGTGGACCGGGGTCTTGGAGCCGAGACGCCGCCGCCAGCCTCGATGGCGCGGTTGGAGATGACCTCGTTGGCGTTCATATTGACTGGGTGCCCTGAGCCGGTCTGGAAGACGACCAGCGGGAAGTGGGAGTCGAGACGGCCGGAGATGACCCTGTCGCCGGCGGCGGCGATGAGCTCGGCGATGTCGCGCGGCAGCTCGCCGAGCTCGGCGTTGGCCAGGGCGGCGGACTTCCCTGAGCACGCCCAGGGCCCTGATCAGGGGCGGTCAGGACGAAGGTTTCGCGGCCGATGTTGAAGTTGTGCAGGCTCCGCTCGGTCTGGGCGCCCCAGTAGCGGTCGGAGGCGACCTCGATGGTGCCCATGGAGTCGGACTCGGTGCGCGTCGTCGCGCTGGACTTGCTCAGATGCCATGGGCCAAGGCTATACGGTGGGCGCCGCCCGAGGGCGCTGTTCAGCCCGTCAGGCCCGCGGCCCGGGCGTAGGCGGCCGGGTCCACGGGGCGCGCACGGCGCGCCAGCCCCTCGACGACGAGCAGGTAGGAGACGACGACCAGCTCGCGCACGAGGTCGGCGTCGAGGCTCTCCCCCGGCGTCAACGATCCAGTGCCGCTTGTTCAGTGGCAGCCGGGGGCGATGTCGGCGTACTGGCGGCGCAGCGCCGCGCCGTCCTCCGGGTCGGCCTTGAGCGTGAGCATCTGCGGCCGGTCGTCTCGGTCAGCAGCGCGAAGATCCCGCCGCGGACCTTGTAGACGTCCCAGTCGGGGCTAGAAGGCCGGTCGAGCCGGGAACCGGGCAGGGACCGGCGATCTCGTGGGCCCTGGCGCGCAGCTCGTCGGCGTTCACCGCCCCATCATGCCCTGACGACGGAGCCGGCTGGGGCCGGGCGCGCTCGTGCCCGACGGCGCTGGACCGGCGCGCTCCGTCGTCGCCCGGGACCGGGCTCCGCCGCCGGACGCCTCCGAGCGGCCCCGCTGCCCCAGGAAGCGTTCAGGATGTCTGGCAGCCTCCCCGTCATCATCGACGCGAACGAAGCGAGCCGCTCGCGGCGACAGCGACGCCATCTACGACCGGGTCGCCGCAAGGCTCGAGCGAGACCGCCGGGAAGGTCACCGGACAAGGAGACCGAGACCGAGGGCAGGCTCCAGAACATCGAGGGCAGGCCGCTGAGAAGGTTTCGAGCGAGGTCAGGCGACGAGGTCGCCGAGAGGCCGACGACGTCAAGCGACGCCATCAGGGCGTGGCCGCCCGCTTCAAGAAGAAGGACGAGTGAGGCCCTGACGCCCCTGCGAGGGCGCCTGGCACCCCGCGGGTGCCGGGCGCCTCCCGCAACGTCCGCACCGGGTAGCGGTCAGGCGCCGTCGGACCCTCGCGCACCTCCAGCGCAGCTCTCCAGCACGGCCTCGACCCCGGCGGCGAGCACGGGGCAGCGCGGCCGCGGCCAGGCGCACGACCTCGTCGGGGTCGGTGGGCTCGGCGGACAGGGACAGGTCGGACACGACGCTCATCCCGGCCACGCGCACGCCGAGCTGATGCGGTGCGACGGCCTCCAGGACGGTGGACATGCCTCACGCAGTCGGCGCCCAGGAGGCCAGCATGCGGGTCTCCGCCATGGTCTGGTACCGGGCCGCGGACCGATGGCGTAGGTGCCGGCGCGCCGGGTGAGCGCGCTCAGCACCCCCGCGAGCCCGTCCGCACACGCCGCGCACGTCGACGAACACGGTGCCGGCGAAGGGCGAGGCGCTCGGAGAGGTTGAGGTGGTCGGTGATGGTCATGACCTCCCGATCCGCCAGTCGCGCAGGCAGCCGTTGGCATTGATCAGGACGGCGGCGCGCACCCGAGCGGCCGCGGCGGCTCCGGACCAGGGCGACGACGGGCGCCGTCCCGCGCCCTCGTACAGGTGGGTGCGGCCGTGGGCGAGCGAGCACCCGCGCTGCCGCCGGCGCCCGCCGCGCCTGAAGGCGTCGAGGTCGGCGTGCCCGGGCGCCGCGGGCGCGGGCACGCCGGGCAGGTCGGACAGCGGCAGCGGCCGCCGGCTCGCCCCAGGCGGCCAGGGCCCCCGGCCCCCGATCCGAGGACGACGAGCAGGTCGTGGCCAGGGCAGCCGGTGCGGCGGGCGATCTGGTGGGCGGCGGGGCCGGGCCGGGCCCTGTCCCGGCCGCCGGATGCGGTCAGCGCCTCCAGCAGGGCGGGTCCGACCGCGCGGGCCGCGCGGGGCGGCGGGCGGGTTCGCGGGCCGGTCGCGCCGGGCGCTCTGACGGCGCTCATGCGCGCGCCCCGTCACCGTCGGTCGCATCCGCCGTCGGCCTCTGGCCCGCACGCGGCCGCGCCCGAGCGTCAGTCCGACCAGGCCGATGAGCAGAGCGGCGAGGAACGCCCAGGTTCGCGCCCGCCCAGGCGCCGTCGCGCCGCCCAGGGGCCGAGCAGGTAGCCCTGCCAGCCCAGCCAGGAGGCGGCGGTGTTGACCACGAACCCCCAGCCGACCGCCGTGCCGGCCGCCACGAGGGCGATCGCCTCCCAGTTGACCGAGCCGTAGACGCCGTCGGGGGTGAACAGGGCGGCCTCGTCGTAGTCGCGGCGGCGCAGGGAGGACCTCGGCGATCGCGACGCCCGCCCAGGCGAGCGATGACCACGCCGAGGGTGGTCAGGAACCCCTGGAAGGGGCCGAGGAAGTCCTTGGCGCCCAGGACGACGGCGATGGTGCCGACCGTCATGATCGTGGCGTCGACGGCGGTGGCGACGTACCGCCTGACGGGCAGGCCCGCGGCCAGCAGGGACAGGCCGAGGAGTACAGGTCCAGAATGATGCCGCCCTGCGAGTCCCAGGACTCGCCACGAGCGCGAAGGGGATGAGGAACCAGGTGGGCAGGATGGTGGCGAGGCGCGCCGATGGGGTCGGAGTCGATGGCGGTGCCGAGAGCGGCGTCGGACCCCACGAGCATGGTGCCGGCTGATGACGAGGACGACGCAGGGCAGGGAGGAGCCGAAGGCCGTCCAGCCGATGACGCCGGGGGTCGAGGCGGTGCGCGGCAGGTAGCGGGAGTAGTCGGCGGCGGCGTTGACCCAGCCCAGGCCGAAGCCGGTGGCGACCATGACGAGGGCGCCGATGAAGGCGGCCGCGCCCTCGGCGGGAGGGCGGCCAGCGCCCGGAGGTCGATCCTGGGGCGACATGCAGCAGGTAGACGACGGTGAGGACGCCGGTGGCCAGGGTGATCCAGGTCTGGACCCTCATAATGGTGTCGAAGCCGAGGATGCCGGCGAAGGCGGCCAGGCCCACGGTGAGCAGGAAGCCGACGATCTGGGCGCCCGCCCGGTTGTGCCATCCCAGGGTCTGCAGGACGGTGGCCGAGGCGAGGGTGGCGGTCACGCACAGGACGGTCTCCCAGCCGACGGTGAGCATCCAGGAGATGGCCGCGGACAGGCGGTTGCCGTTGTAGCCGAAGGCGGCGCGCGACAGGGCCAGGGTGGGGGCGCTGCCGCGCTTGCCCAGGACGGCGACCACGCCGCACGCCAGGAAGGAGACGACGACGCCGATGGTGCCGGCGATCGCCGCTTGGACGAAGGACAGGCCGAATCCGAGCACCCACGCGCCCCAGGACAGGCCGAGGACGGAGATGTTGGCGGCGAACCAGGGCATGAACAGGTCGCGGGGCCGGCCCTTGCGCTCGGACTCGGCGATGACGTCCAGCCCGCATTCTCGATGCGGGAGGCGGGGTCAGGGGCCGGGATGGATCCAGGCGCGGGGGCCGGACGGGGATCGGGAGCGGGATCGGGAGCGGGGGTCAGGGGACACGGGCGTTCCCTCCTTTTCTCGGGTGAGGCGGCGGCCGGTGCGCGGCGCGTCCGTCAGGTGTCATGACACCTGACGCTGCGTCGGCACTGTAGCACCGCACGGGCCGGTCCTGTCCAGCGGCGCCCGCCGGGGCCCGCTCAGCAGGGCCACCCGGGCCCCGCGCCGGTGCCCCTGCCCTTCCGCCCCGGCCCCGAACCGGGCGGCGACGGCGCCTCAGTGGCCGGTCCCGTCGCGCCCGGGTGGGAGGGCCTTGTACAGGGTCAGTGCGAGCACCGTGCGGTCGGCGGCCCGGAGCTTGCGCAGCAGGGCGGAGACGTGGTTCTTGACCGTCCCTCGGCCAGCACCATGCGCGCGGCGATCGCCTGGTTGCTCAGGCCCTCGGCCACCAGGGCGGCCACCTCGCGCTCGGTGGGGTGAGCAGCGCCAGCGCGGGCGGGCCGTCCCCCTCGTCCCCCTCGTCCCGCGAGGGGGCCAGGGCGAGGCGGGCCACGCGCGGGTCGATGACCAGGCCGCCCGCCGCCACGGCGCGCACCGCCTCGGCCAGGGCCTCGATGGAGGTGTCCTTGAGCAGGAACCCAGCCGCCCCGGCGGCCACCGCCCCCCGGACGACGTCGGGCTCGTCGAAGGTGGTCAGCACCAGGACCGGCAGGCCCGGGTGCTCCCGGGCGCACCGGCGCACGAGCTCGATCCCGTCCATGACCGGCATCTTCGCGTCCGCCAGGACGACGTCGACATCCTCGGCGCGCAGCACCGCCAGGGCCTCGGCGCCGTGGGCGGCCTGGGCCACCACGTCGACGCCGTCGACGGTGCCGAAGAGCATGACCAGGCCCCGGCGCAGGAGCTGCTGGTCGTCAACCACGAGGACCCGGAGCGCGCCGCTCACGACGCCCCCGACCGGAGGCGGCGACGACCTCCTGCGGCGGGAGCGTCAGCGCCAGCCGGAAGGAGTCGTCGTCCCGGCCCGCCGTGACCGCAGCCGCCCAGCTCGGCGGCGCGCTCGGACAACCCGCTCAGCCCGGAAGCCGGCGGAGGCGCCGCCTCACTGCCCACCGGCGCCCGCGGCACCCGCGGGCGCAGCTCGACGGGAATGTCATTGGTCACCGTGACGAGGGCGCCCCGGTCGACGGCGCTCACGCGGATGTCCACCGAGCGCGCCCGGCAGTGCCTGAGGGCGTTGGTCAGGCCCCTCCTGGACCGTGCGGTACATGAGGAGCTCGGCCGCCTCGGTGAGCGATCGCGGGCTCAGCTCGTCGGTCACGCGCACCCTCACCCCCGTGCCCCGGAACGACGCCGCCACGTCCTCCAGGCCCGCGACGCCGCGGTCGTCCTCGGCGCGCACGGGGCTCAGGGCCCGCACCCACGCGCATCTCGCGCACCGCCTCCCGGCTCGTGCGCTCGGCCACCGCCACCTCCTCCCAGGCGGCGGCGGGATCCGAGTGACGCACGCGGCCCGCGAACTCCAGGCTCATCCCGATCCGGGTCAGCCGGTGCCCGAGCCCGTCGTGCAGCTCGTGCGCGGCCCGCGCGCGCTCCTGGGCGAGCATGAGCTCCTTCTCCAGCACCGCCCTGCGCCGGAGCTTCTCCAGGGGCCGCGTCGCGCTCGGCGATCGCGCGGCGCTGGGCGGCCAGGGCGACGTCGTACCTGGACAGTGCCAGGCCGAGGGCGGTTCCCAGCGACATGAGAACCGCCGCGGGGATGTCGAAGAGCAGGATCTCCGCCGGTCCTCGTCCCAAGACCAGGAGCAGGGCGGCTGATGCGGCGGGCATCACCGCATCGCCGACCAGACTCGCCCGCACCCCGACGTCGATGACGAGCAGCGCGGCCGCCACGATGAGGGCCGGCACGACGAAGCCGAGAGTCCCCAGCAGCGCAGGGACCGGTCAGGAGCACGAGCACGGCCACCGAGCAGGCGGCGCGGGCGCGCCAGCCGCCGCTCTGCGCCGCGCCATCCACATGACCCCCACGACTCCCACCGTCGTCAGGGATCGCAGCACGCCCACGCTCCCCGCGCGGTTCTCTGAACAGGAACTGCAGCCCGACGAACGCCAGGCACACGAGTGAGAGGACCTGCAGGACGGGCAGGAGCGCGGCGCCCGTGGGCGAGTCGTCCTCCGTCCGCCCGCCGGTGCTCCGCTGCTGGGTGCTCACCCGGTCACCGTAGCCCGGAGCACCGCGCGATGTCCCATGACCGCGGTCATGAATCCCGCACCGGGAATCCGGCCCCGGTCACGCGCGGGCGCCGCGGGTGCGCTCGTAGCGTCAGGGGCATGGCAACTCAACCGCGCACCGCAGCGTCCTCGCAGTCCCGGTCCCCGCAGCCCCGCCGCCGCCCGCCCGGGTGGGCGCGCGTGGTGCTGGCCCTCGTCGCCTTCGCGGCCGCCGGATCCTCCCTGCTCCTGGCCGACCTCATCCCCCGCTGCGCGACGCGCTGGCCTCGGACGACCTGGTCCCCGTCCTCAGCGCCCGGACGGTCCTGTCGCTGATCCCACTGGTCTTCTACCTCCTGTTCACCGCTGTGCTCACCCGCTGCGCGGACCACCGGCCGCTGCGCGCCGCGGGCCTGACGCTCAACCGCCGGGCGGCGAGCGCCTTCCTGGCGGGGACCGGACTCGCGGTGCTCATCACCGTCTGCCTCGCCGTCGTCTTCTACGCCCTGGGGATCGGAGGGGCCCCGGCCCTGAGGCGCCCGGATCTGACTGCCGGCGGCGCCCCGTGTGGCTCGTGCTCGTCTTCATCCTCTCGAGGTGCTACGTGCTCCAGGGCACCGGGGAGGAGGCCCTCATGCGCGGATACCTTCTTCAGAGCCTGTCCGATCGGCCCGGGCGCGCCGTGTGGATCTCGACGCTGGCCTTCACCTCCCTGCACCTGATCTCCCAGGGCGGGCAGCAGAACGTCGCGGACCACGTGTTCTACCTCGCCACTCCCTTCGGCTTCGCCCTTGACGCGGCCTACCTCTCACTGGTCATGCGCAGCGTGTGGGCCGGGGTCGGCATCCACGGGGGCCTCCACCTCGGCAACGCCATCGTTCAGATGGTGGGTCTGGAAGCCTCGGGGCCGATCGTGTGGATCGTCACCGGGGCGGTCTTCAGCGGCGCCGGCCTGGTGATCGCCTCCCGCATCAGCAAGCAGCGGTGGGCCGAAATCGCCGCGCACGGCCCCTACTCCCGCCGATCGACCGCTGAGCTCAGGTTCGCGCCGATAACCCGATAACCCGCCGAAGACATGCCCGCACGTGCATAGCGCAAAGTCCCCGGCACCTGATGGTGCTGGGGACTTGCCGCCGGTGCGGCGATGGTGGCGGGGGAGGATCTGAACCCTCGACCTCCGGGTTATAGAGCCCGGCGAGCTACCGAACTGCTCCACCCGCGGCGGTGCCACCAACGATAGCCCCGACCGCCCGCGAACTCCAAGCCGCTGAGCCGTGCCCTGCTCACCAACCCCGCTCAGCAGACGGCGGGGCGCCGACGACGCGCTCCCGGCGTCGTCGCGCCAGCGCGGCGCTGCGAGCCCGTCCGGGGAACCGCCGACCCCGTCGCGGGCGCCCCCGCGCCGGGCTTTTCAGCCCTTGAGCCGCCTCTGGGCGTCGATGGCGCGGTCGACCGCGTCGGAGAGCGGCTCTGCGCCTCGCCGAGCTTCGCCAGGTCGCCGTCCCTCATGGCCTGGTCGGCGTCCGTCTTGGCGGTCTGGGCGTCGGACAGGGCCGCATCCAGATCCGCCTGGGGGTCGCCGGTCGAGGTCCCCGCCGTCGAGAGGCGGCGGCCGTCGGAGTCCGGGCCGCCGTCGGCGGGCGGTGGTGGCCTGCGCCGTCGGCGCCTGAGTGGGCGCCGCCGAGGCGCTCGCGCCCCTCCCCGCCGGACGGAGCGGTCGTGGTCGAGGTGTCATTGGCCGCCGCGGCGTCGCTGTCGACCGTCTCCTCCCCGTGGTCGCGCCCGAGTCCCCGCCGAAGACCTGGTTGAGGGGCCTCGGAGAGGTGTCGGCGAAGCCCACCTTGTCGCCGAAGGCGACCAGGACCTGCGCAGCAGCGGGTACTGGGTCCCCGAGGAGGACTGGACGTAGACCGGCTGGACGTAGAGCAGCCCGCCGCCCACCGGCAGCGTCAGCAGGTTCCCCTTGATCACCTGCAGGCCCTGCAGAGCCCCCAGCACGTTGAGGACCTGCGAGACGTCGGTGCTGGAGTTGAAGATTCTGCACCTGCCCCGGCCCCGGCACATTGGACGAGCGCGGCAGCTCCAGCAGCCTGATCCGGCCGTAACCGGGATTGCGCACCCCCGCCTGCCCCGAGTTCGTCTCGGAGTCGACGGCGAGGAATCCGGTGAGCACGTTGCGCCCGGTGCTGCCGCCGGGGATGTAGACGCTGGACAGGGAGAAGCTCGCCGACTCCTGGCCCGGCATCTGCAGCGTGAGGTAGTAGGGCGCCTGCGGCGACTCCCCCACCTGCGAGGGGTCGGAGTCGCGGGTCGGGTCGTCGGGGACCTTCCAGAAGTCGCCGCCGGAGTAGAAGTCGGCGGCCGAGGTCACGTGGTAGCTGGCCAGAATGGTGCGCTGGACCTTGAACAGGTCCTCCGGGTAGCGCATGTGCGCCATGAGGTCGGCGCTCATCTGGCTCATCGGCGTCACCGAGCCGGGGAAGACGGCCTTCCAGGCGGCCAGGATCGGGTCGTTCTCATCCCACTCGTACAGCGTCACCGAGCCGTCGTAGGCGTCGACGACGGCCTTGACGGAGTTGCGCACGTAGTTGGACTCCTCCGGCGCCCCGAGCAGGTTCGCCTGTCCGGTCGCCGCCTCCGACATCGTCTCCTCCAGCGACTCGTGCTGGGAGTAGGGGTAGTTGTTGGTCGTGGTGTAGCCGTCGAGGATCCACACGACCCGCTTGGGCGTGGAGGGATCGCCGTCGTGGTCGACGACCGCCGGGTAGGGGCTGCCGTCCAGGGTCAGCCAGGGGGCGACCTTCGAGACCCGCTCGGCGGGGTTGCGGTCGTAGAGGATCTGGGAGCCGGCGCGCACCTCCTGGGAGAAGAGGATGTTCATCTCCTGGAAGCGCACGGCGTACAGCAGCCGGTTGAGGGGTTGGACACGTTCGGGCCCCCGTTGCCGGCGAAGGTGGTGTTGACCTGCCCGGAGGGCGCTGGCGTCGTCAGGGGTAGTCGAGCTCGTGCGGGCTCCGCCGTCGTCGCCGCCCACAATGGAGTACGACGGCGAGGACTGGCCGAAGTAGATGCGCGGCTCGTACTCGCCCAGATCGCCGCTGGAGGGATCCCGCCCTCCCAGAACGCGGGCGAGCCGTCGGTGCGGGCCGTGTTGCCGTAGGCGGTGACGACGCCGTAGCCGTGGGTGTAGACCGTGTGCTCGTTGATCCACGTGCTCTGCCCCGACCCCAGGCCGTTGAGGTTGAGCTCGCGCACGGCGATGACCGTGTCCAGCTGACCCCGTCGACCCGATAGCGGTCGACGTTGAGCAGAGTTGGCGAAGCCGTAGTACTGCTTGTTCTGCTGGAACTGGGTGAAGCTCGGCGAGACCTGGTTGGGGATCCAGCAGGCGGATCGAAGTGGTCGACTCGGCGTCCTCCTTGAGCTGGCCCGCCGTCGCCTCCGTCACGGCCGCGTAGTTGGAGGTCTCGACCCCGTCCAGGCCGTGAGGCCGCCAGGGTCGCCTTGATATTGCGGTCGATGTACTGCGACTCCTCCCGCTGGGCGTTGGGGTCGACGACGAACTTCTGAATGACCGCCGGGTAGGCCAGGCCGATGAGCAGCGCCGAGACCACCATGACCACCACGCCCGTCACGGGCGGCTTCCACGACCTGGCGCGCACCGAGGCGAGGAAGAGCACGGCGATGGCCACGGCGATGGCGGCCAGGATCGCATTGGCCGGGATGACGGCGTTGACGTCGGTGTAGCCGGCGCCGTCGAACTTGGAGTTCGAGGTACAGGGCCGAGTAGCGGCTCAACCAGTAGCCGGCGCCCGCAGCAGGCAGAACAGGGCGAGGAACACCGCCAGGTGCACGCGCGCGGCCCTGGTGAAGTGGGGCGAGCGCGCCACGGAGATGCCCCCGTAGAGGTAGTGGACGATGACGCTGGCCACGCCGGCGAAGATGACGACGCGGCCCAGGTAGGACATGACGACGCTCAGGACCGGCAGGATGAAGACGTAGAAGGACACGTCGAGGCCGAACTGGGGGTCGCTCACGCCGAAGGGCCGGGAGTGCAGGGCCAGGAGGATCTCGCGCCAGTGCGGGGCCAGCTCCCACAGCGAGGCCAGCAGCCCCAGCACCGCGGGCACGCCCACACCAGGGGCGGCGCAGCGGCTCGACGGCCGTGCGGTGAGGCCTCCAGGTTGCGGGTGGCTTCGTCGTGCGGCAGGCCGATCTCACGGGACCGGTAGGCGGTGGTCATCGCGGCGAAGACGGCGCCGAACATCACCAGGAAGCCGATCACGAACAGGACGCCGGAGGCGATCCACTGGGTCCAGATGACCCGGGAGAAGCCGAGCTGGTTGAACCACAGCACCTCGGTCCAGGTCTGCGACAGGAACACGACGACGGCGCCCAGGGCGAAGAGGATCATCAGGGTCCACATCAGGGGCGGGAGCGGCGCCAGGCTCGCGCTCGCGGCGATCCGGGCGGGCGGGGCGGAGGACCCCCCGAACCCGGACCCCGCGGAACCGCGCGAGGCGCGCGGCGGTCTGATGCGACCGCCCCTGCCGAAGAGCGGCGGGTCGAAGCCGAAGGGTTGCCGAGGACGGGCTCGTCCTCCTCGTCGTCGGTCCGACGGCGACCGGCGCGCCGTCGGGGCTCGTCGGACGTCCGTCGTCCTTGTCCTTGCGGGAGCGCGCCGGGCCGCCCGGGCGCGAGGAGTCGGCCTGGTGGAACCCGCCTCGCACGCGTTCCTCGCGGCTGGCGTCGTCGTTCGAGGCGCCGGGGCGTCGTCGCCGTCGGGCTTGTCGTTGGATTCGTCGTCGGGCCTGGTGCTCACGATCACTCCGTGTCTGGGGAGGCGCGCGCGGCGCGGAACTTGCGGCGCGAGGAGCGCCGAACGGGCCCATCGTCCCACAAGTCGCGGCGGGCGCCAAAACCCGCGCCGCGCCGGGGCGGGAACCGGCCGGGACCGCGACGCCCGCCGCGGTATCCCGCCATTGCGCCTGCTCCACTGAACCCACCGCGGTGCCCACCACGCTCTTCTCGCGCTGGCCCTGCGCGCCCCGCCCCGGAGGCCGGAGACGCGGTCCGGGACCCGGGGCGCCGTCCGTCGGCGTGTCTCCGCCCCGGGGAAGTCGGCCGACAGCATCCCGGCTCGTCGCGCAGGGCGGGGGCGCGCCTCGCGTCGTCGGTTGTGGAGGCGGCGGCGCGGTCCGCGGCCGTCGCGCAGGCGGGGGCGCGCCTGGGCGGGGCCCGCGTGCTCATCGAGGTCGACGCCGGCCGTCGCGCAGGCGGGGGCGCGCCCTCGCTCCCTGGGGAGTCGATTCGGTGATGTCACCTCAGGTCGCATTGTGCGAGGCGGGCTCGCGCGGATCGGGCTGGGGCGGATTGCGTCGCGCTGGGCTCGCACGGCGCGAGGTGGGTGGACTTCGTCGCGCTGGGCTCGCATTGCGCAAGCCGGGCCCGCCCGCACCGGCCCGCCATCACCACCTGACCGGAAGAACACCACACCAAGAGACTGACTGGCCGGATCCACGCCGGCCCGGTCTCGACCAGCCTGAGCCTGGCCCAGCGCGGCCCGGGCGGCGGGGTATTCGATTCGCGGGTCCGTCGTCGTCCCCGCCAGCGCCGACTCAGGGCCGTCGCGAGCCCGGTCCCGGTTCCACCCCATCCGACTCGTCCCGGCCGGGTCCGCAAGATCGCCGGATAACCCGCGAGCACGTCACTTGACCCGCGAGCACGTCTACCAGAGGTACGTTCTCGAGGGTTACCCGGCGATCTCGGCGCCTACCCGGCGATCTCACGGACCGGGCGGCGCCCGCTGCCAGGCGCACCCGGCCCGCCGACACCCGCCCGCAAAACCGATGCCGAGGTAGTTCAGCTGTGGTGCCGCTCCCGCCCGCAAAACCGATGCCGGGGTTCAGCTGGTGCCGCTCCCGCCCGCAAAACCGACGCCCACAAACGCACCGGCGCCGGAGCAAGGATCCACGCGGGCGCGGCGACGAGCCCCGACCTCCCGCCGGCGGACCGCAGCGACCTCGAGGACCCGCACGGGTGCGGCGATGAGGTCCGCGTCCAGCGCCCTCCGGCGAAGTCCGCGAGGACCCGCACAGGCGCAGCGACGAGACTCCGGGCTCCGATAACGCGCGCCCGATTTACATCATCACGACCCCCGCTGCCAACCAGAACCCCGTCGACTTTCGGGCGGCGCGCGATCCGGCCGACGGGCCCGGGCCGGGGCAGGGGCGGGTCCGGCATGCGTAATTCCAGCTCCGCTCAACGAGATCCCGGGGCCGGGGGCCGGTGCGGGCCGGGCCCGGCTTGCACATGCGAGGCCCAGCGCGACCAGTCCACCCACCTCGCGCCGTGCGAGCCCAGCGCGACGAAATCCGCCCCAGCTCGATCCGCGCGAGCCCGCCTCGCACAATGCGACCTGAGGTGACATCACCGAATCGACTCCCCAGGGGCAGAGCAGCGGCGCGCCTCCTGCTCGGCGCCGGGACAGCACCGCCGCCCCGCGTCATCACGCCAAGGGGACCCAACGACCCCTGCATCAACACGCCCTAGGCTCGGCCCGTGAACGCTCAGCGCCCCCACGGTCCGACGCCCTCCGCCGCGCCCTCGCCCGCGTCGTCGTCGAGATCGAGCGGCGCGCCGCGGCGCGGCTGGGACGCGCCCGTCGGCGTCTTCGCCCTCGTGCGCACGGCGGCGCCCTGGCCCAGGACCCGGATCTGGCCCGGCTCCTGGACGCCGCCGCCATCGAGGAGGCCCGCGCCGACCCCTGCGCCCCTGACGGTCATCGAGCAGGAGGGGCTGCCCCCGGCCGCCGACCTGGGGACCTGCTGGGCCGGCTGGCCTGGCCGTCCCGCCGTCGACGGCGCGGCGGTGAGCGTGAGCGGATCATGGTCGGCCCTGACGTCCGAGGCCGAGGCCGAGGCGATCGAGGACCCCGACGAGCGGATCGCCTTCCTCCGGGCCCGCCCCGACCGGCAGGGACGTGCGCCTGGTGGCGGGCGTGCTGCGCTCGGGCGAGTCCTGGTGCGCGGTGCGCGCCGCAGCCGGGACAGCGACGGGGCCGTCGTCCAGGGCGAGGCCGTCGTGCCCGGCCTCGTCGAGGCCCCTGGCGGCCACCTTCGCGTGAGGATCCGCGGCGCGAACCACCGGCGAGGCGCGGCCGTCGCCGTCGGCCTGTCAGTCCTGCGCCTGGTCCCCAGGCCCTGCGGATCGTTCTCATCGGGCCTCCCGGGCGCCGTCGGCCCAGCCGAGCGTCCCGTCCAGCAGCGAGGCCAGGTCCGCGTCGATCTGGGTGTCCATATCCGCCGCCGCCCGCCGCATGGTCAGGAAGTCCTCGGACCGGCCAGCCTGGCGGCGGAGGGCATGACATCGGGGTGGAGCCAGAAGGCGTCGCGCTCGGCGTCGCCCACCTCCTTTCCCAGGCGGGTCCACAGGGCGGCGGCCTCGCGCACGCGGCGGGGGCGGAACTCCAGGCCGATAAGCCGGGAGAAGACCTTCTCGGCGGCCCCGCCCTGGATGCGACGACGCCGGATCATCTCCTGCAGCGGCACGGCGTGCGGCAGGTGGGGCGCGGTGGCGCGGGCGGTGACGACCTCGACCCAGCCCTCGACCAGCGCCAGGAGGGTCTCGACGCGCTCGAGGGCGTCCTTCTGGGCGGCGGTCTCCCGGGGGGCGAACATGCCGGACTCCAGGGCCCGGCGGATCGCCTCGGGGTCGTTCGGGTCGATCTGGGAGACGGCGGCCTCCAGGGCGTCGGTGTCAATGGCGATCTCCCGGGCATAGGCCTCGACGGCGCCCAGGACCCGGCCGCGCAGCCAGGGCACGTGGGCGTACAGGCGCGCGGTGGCCGCCTCCCGGACGGCCAGGAACATGCGCACCTCGTCCTCCTCGGACACCAGGCCCTCGGCGAAGTCCGTCACACCCGCCGTCACGAGGGCGGTGCCCGGCTCGCGGGTCAGCGGCAGCCCGACGTCGGTGGCGGAGACAGCCTCGGCGGCGAGCTCGCCGATGGCCCGGCCGAGCTGGAGCCCGAAGGCCGTCCCGGCCATGGACCGCATAATGCCGCCCAGGGCGCCCACCTGGCGGACGACGTCGTCCTCCTCGGGGCCAACCGGCTCATCTGGCTCTCAGCGCGCCGGCGAGGGCCTGACGTCGCCGCGGCGGCCACGGGCGCGCACAGCTCCTGCCAGGTCGGCAGGGGTCCGCTCCACCCAGTCCGACCGGCTCCAGGCCTCCCGCGCGCCGGGGGCGGGCATGAAGTCGGTGGCGGTGTCGAGCCACAGGTCGGCCACCCGCAGGGCCTGACAGGGTCCCATCGGCCAGCGCCGCAGTGACCTCAGGGGTCGCCCTGAGCGCGGACGGTCTGCAGGGCCAGATCCTTGCCCATGTCCCAGTTGACGGGCTCGTCGGAGGCCGAGTCGAGCATCTGCTGCATCTGGGCGCGCAGCGTCATCATCTGCCAGGACTCATCGAGGACAGGTCGGGCATGGCGCCCATGCGGGCCAGCTCGCCGGGTCGATCCCCGAGGCGCGCAGCGCCCGGCGTCCGCCGCCACCTGCTGACCGAACAGGGAGGCGAGCATGCGCTCGATCTCGTCGTAGGGGTCCTCACTCATGGGCTTCCTCTCGCGCTCGCGTGTCCGGGCTACCGGAACGCTCCGATCGTGCCATGCATTCCTGAGCATCGACCATGAACCTGCGCATTCTCAGTTCCGTGCGCCATGATGGGCGCCGTGACCACCCACGCCACCCCCGAGCCCGACTCCGTCCGGGAAGACGGCGCCCTCGACCGGCCCGAGCCCGACGCCGCCCCTCCCTCCCTCGGCCGAGCCCTCCCCCGGCCGGGGCCGACGACGCGATGCCCCAGCCGTGGCGCCCGAGCCGCCGCCTCATCGTGCTGCTCACGATCCTGGCCGTCGTGGTGGCGGTCATCGTGGCGGCGGCCACCGTCCCCATCAATATGGTCATCGAGGCGCCCGGCCCCGTGGAACGTGCTGGGCAGTGCCGACGCCGACGGCTCGCAGGGGCTCAGGGCGGCAGAGCTCCGTCATCAACGTCACCGGCGCCCGGACCTGCCCGGCCGACGGCGCCCTGCGGATGACGACGGTCTCCGTGCGCGGCTGCCCCGGCTCCCCGGTGACGACCCTGGACGTCATCCTGGCCTGGTTCGACGACGACAAGACGGTCGTGGACCGCAATACGGTGTGCCCGGAGTCGATGAGCGCCCAGGAGGTCGAGCAGGTCAACCAGGCCCAGATGACCAGCTCCCAGGACGCCGCGGTGGTGGCCGCCCTCATGGAGACCGGCCTGGCCACCCGCATGGTGCTCCAGGTCGAGGGGCCTCGCCGAGCAGACCTCCACCGAGATCCAGGTCGGCGACGTCCTGACCTCGATCGCCCCGGAGGGCGGACCCACCACGCAGGTGACCGATTTCGGCCAGCTGCGCGCCCTGCTGACCACGATCCCCCCGGGCACGCGGGTCACGCTCGGGGTCGAGCGGGACGGCGCCGCCGTTGAGGCCCACCTGACCACCATCGTCCCCAAGGACGCCGACGGCGACGGCAATCCCGACTCGGAGGGCTCCCTGCTCGGGCTCGTCCTCAGCGCCCGGGCCGACTCCGACATCGACGCGACCTTCGGGCTCCAGGACGTGGGCGGGCCGAGCGCCGGCAGCATGTTCGCCCTGGGGATCGTCGACTCCCTGACCCCGGGCGACCTGACCGGGGGCAGGACATCGCCGGCACCGGCACCATCGCGATCGACGGCCAGGTCAGGGGGCGATCGGCGGGATCCGCCAGAAGATGGCGGGGGCCCGGGCCGCGGGCTCGACTACTTCCTCGCCCCGGCGTCCAACTGCTCGGAGGTGGTCGGCCACGAGCCCCGGGGCATGGAGGTCTTCGCCGTGTCCACGCTGCACGAGGCGGTCAGGGGCCGTCGAGGCGATCGCCGCCGGCGACACCTCCGGCCTGGCCACCTGCGAGACCGTCGTCGCCGCCCCCTCCTCCTGACCGCCCCGCCCCTCCCCTTCGCCGCGACCGGCGGAAACGAGCGCGCGAGACCGGCGGAGAACGCGCCCGCGCCCGAGTTATCCACAGGTTGCGGGCGGCGTCTGGCGCCGGCGGCGCTCGCGTGCCACGCTCGTAACCGCCCCGCCCGGCGAGCCGGGCGCCGAGCGGCCCGCGCGGGCGGACGCCGCGCTCGGCGGCGCCCCGCCGGGCCGGGCACCGAGGAGGGACCATGCGCGTGCGCGGAGACGCCCCCGTCCTGTGGCGGACCACCGGGCAGACCCAGATCGGCGTCGAGCCGGGACGCTCCCTCGTCCTGACCGGGCTGACCGCCGCGGAGCAGCAGCTCCTCGACCACCTGCCCCGCAGGATGTCCCCGACGACGTCTACCGGGCCTCGCGCCGCTGCCGCGTCCCCTGCCGCGCGCCCAGGGACCTCCTGGGGCGCCTGCGCGCGGAGGGCGTCCTGCGCGGAGCCGGCTCCAGGCCGACGACGCCCGAGGAGCAGTACTGGGAGCGGCTCGTCCACTCGCCCCGCTCCCGCGCGGTCCGCCTGCGCGCCAAGAGGGTCGCGCTCTTCGGCTCAGGCCCCTGGCCCACGAGCTCGCCGCCCTGCTCGCCGAGGCCGGTCTGGGCGCGATCCTGCCCGAGGACGAGGCCGTCGGGGCGCGGATCGTGGCGCGATTCCCGGGCACCGACACCGGCGCCCCGCTCGACACGATCCCCGACCTCACCCTCACGCTGGACCCGCACGTCATCGACCCCGTGCGCGCCCGGGCCCTGGCCCAGGCGGGCGCGCGCCACCTGCCCGTCACGCTGCGGGAGGTGTCCGTGCGCGTCGGCCCCCTGTTCGAGCCGGACCGGCCCGTGTGCCACGACTGCCTGGACCTGTGGGAGACCGACACCGACGCCTGCTGGCCGGCCATCGCCACCCAGGCGCGGCTCCTGCCCGAGCCCGTGCTCGAGCGCCTCCTGCTCCATCAGTGCGCGGCGCTCGCCGTACGCGCCGCCCTCGACTGCCTGGGCGACGCCCCGGACCGGTGGCGGGCCGTCAGCACGGAGCTGAGCGCCGACGAGCCCCTCGGCGTCGAGCGCCGCTGGAGCCCCACCCCGGTGCCTGTGCTCCCAGACCTCCCGGGCCGCAGGGGCCCGCCGGGACCGCCGGGACTCTGGGCCTCCCGGAGCGCCGGGGCCTCTCGAGCCGGACCCCGGGCCGCCGGGCGCCCGGCCGCGTCCGGCGTCGACATCGCCGTCGTCGCGCCTCGCTACGCCCCGTGCTCCCGCACGATCCGCAGCAGCTGGTCCCCGTACTCCTGGAGCTTGACCGGCCCGACGCCGTGGATGGCGGACAGCTGGGGGAGCGTCGTCGGCTGATGATGGCGATCGAGCGCAGGAGACGTCGGCGAAGACCGTGTAGGGCGGGCGCGACCTCTCCTGGCCACCGCCTGGCGCCAGGCGCGCAGCTCCTCGAACAGGGCGACCGTGGCCGGGTCGTTGTCCTGCTCGAACTCCAGGGCGGCCTGCTTGCGCGTCGTCCTCGCCCCCGCCCCGCCCGCGCGGCGCGCGCCCACCCCTCCTCGTTGACGGGCCAGATCCCGGCCAGGAAGCGGGAGGGCTTGCGCGAGGCGCGCCCGCCGGCGTGCCGGGCGCGCGCGTAGGTGATGACCAGGTGCTCGCGGGCGGGTGACCGCGACGTACAGGAGGCGGCGCTCTCCTCGACGGCCTCAGGCCCCTCCGCCAGGTTGATCGGCAGCAGGCCGTCCGAGGCGCCGACGATGATGACCGCGTCCCACTCCAGACCCTTGGCGGCGTGGATGGTGGACAGGGTGACGCCGTCGACCGTGGGGGCGTTCTGGGCCTCCGCCCGGTCCCCGAGCTCGCGCACCAGGCCGTCCAGGTCCGTCCCGCGCACCCGGGCGAGCTCGTCGGCCAGGTCGACGATGGCGTTGAGGGAGTCCCAGCGCTCGCGCACGGCGCCGCGCTGGGCGGGCGCCTGCTCGGTCCAGCCCTCCCGGCCGAGCACGTAGCGCACGTCCCGCCCGAGGTCGCCGGTCAGCTCGGCCCGCTCCGTGCGCATGGCGCCGCGCAGGGCGACCATGGCGCGGCGCACCTCGGCGCGCTGGAAGAAGCGGGCGCCCCGCGCACGAGCAGGCCGATGCCGGCCTCGGACAGGGCCTGCTCGACGGGCTCGGACTGGGCGCCCGTGCGGTAGAGGACGGCGATCTCGCTCAGCGCCACCCCCGCGGCCCGCAGCCCGGCGGACCTGGGCGACGACCCGGCGGCCTCGGCCTCGTCGTCGTCGAAGGCCTCGAAGCGGACGGCCGGGCCGGAGGGGCGCTGGGCGACGAGCTCGACGGCGCCGGCCGGCAGCACCAGCCGACCGGCGCGCCGCGAGCGCGAGAGCACCCGGTTGGCCAGGGACACCACCTGCGGGGTGGAGCGGTAGTCGCGGGTCAGGCGCAGGGTGCGGGCGCCGTCGAACTCCCAGTGAAGCCCGTGAGGTAGTCGGGTGTGGCGCCGGTGAAGGAGTAGATCGTCTGGGAGACGTCGCCGACGACGCACGGCTGGGAGCGGCGCGGGCCGAGCCACAGCCGCAGGAGGCGGTGCTGGAGCGGGGAGACGTCCTGGTACTCGTCGACGACGAAGTGCTTGTACTGGCCGCGGACCTGGGCCGCGATGTCCTCGCGGCTGCGCAGCATGCCGACCACGGACAGCAGGACGTCCTCGAAGTCGATGACGCCGCGCTCGTCCTTGGCGGCCTCGTAGCCGGCGTAGACGCGCGCCACGGCGTCCGCGTCGAGGCCGCCGATCTCGTCGCGCCGCGCCGCCCGGGCGCGCTCGGCGTAGACGGCGGGGCGGATCATGGTGACCTTGGCCCACTCGATCTCGGCGGCCAGGTCGCGCACGAGGGCGCGGTCGGAGGGCAGGCCCAGGCGCCGCGCCGCGACGGCGACCAGTCCGGCCTTGTGCTCCTCCAGGGGCGGGCGGCGCCCGCCGACGGCGCTGGGGTAGAAGTAGTCGAGCTGGCGCAGGGCAGCGGAGTGGAAGGTGCGCGCCTGCACTCCGCCCACGCCCAGGTCGCGCAGGCGCGAGCGCATCTCGCCGGCGGCGCGGGCGGTGAAGGTGACGGCGAGGACCTGGGTGGGGTCGTAGGCGCCCACGGCGACGCCGTAGGCGATCCGGTAGGTGATGGCCGGGTCTTGCCGGTGCGGCGCCCGCGAGCACGCACATGGGCCCCTCGAGGTGCTCGGCCACCGCCCGCTGGTCGGGGGTCGAGGGGCGTCGAGGAGCTCCTGCAGGCTGCGCGGGCGCGGCGCGACGAGGGCCGGGCGCGGACTCGGGTCTGTCTGGCTCATCGGGTCCAGCCTGCCACGGGCCGCCGACACGGGGTGGACCCGGCCCGTCCGTCGCGCGCCGGGCGGCGGGCTCAGGTCCAGTCGGAGCGGGGCCCGACCGGCCCGCCGTACCAGTCCTCGATGAGCATGCGCGCGATCGACGTGGGGCCCGGCAGGACGATCCGGCCGGCGGCGACGGCCCGGGCGAGCTCGGCGCGCGAGAGCATGACGGCGTCGGTGACCTCGTCGCCGTCGGGGCGGGGCAGGCGCTCGCCGTCGGCCAGGCGGGCCCGGTAGCCGAGCATGAGGGAGCGGGGAAGGGCCAGGGCTGGGTGGCCACGTGCTCGACGCGGGCGACCCGCAGGCCGGTCTCCTCGGCGACCTCCCGCACGACGGCGGCCTCGGCGCACCTCCCCGCCTCGACGAAGCCGGCCACGACGGGAGTAGCGCCCCGCATCCCCAGCGGGAGCCGTGGACCAGGAGGGAGGCGGTCGGCGTCGTCGGTCACCGACATGATGACGGCCGGGTCCGTGCGCGGGAAGCTCAGCGCGGCGCAGCCGGTGCAGCGCCGCGCCCAGCCGGCCTGCACCGGTCGGGTGCGGGCGCCGCACCGGGGGCAGTGGCCGGCGCGGGCGTGCCAGGCGGCCAGGGGCGACGGCGGGCGCGGCCAGACCGGCGTCCCGGGCGGACAGGTCGGAGCCCACGGCCCGCAGGGCGGACAGCGGGTAGCGCTCCAGCAGCGCGGCCAGGGTCGGTGCGGGGCGGGCGGCGCCCTCGGCGTCGTCGGGCTCGGCGCCGGGGGCGTCCTCGGGCGGGACGACGACGGCGATCCAGGCGGGGCGCCGGTCGGAGGCGGGCCGGGGCCGAGGCCGGGGCCGGGCGCCGGATCGGGGACCGCGGGCGCCGGCGCCTCGCGCCCCAGGTAGCAGGTCAGCAGGCCGGTGACGTCCAGGTCGGCGGCGACTCAGCGGGGCAGACCGGGACGCGCCTGCGCGCCGGCGGGGAGGGCGGGCCTGTCCGCGGGCGCAATGGCGGGGCCGGCGGGGTCAGGCCGTCGTCGGGCAGGTCGGGGTGGACGGCGGGGACGTCGAGGGCGACGCGCCCGCGGGCGTCGACCAGGACCAGGCGGGTGCCGCAGTCCGCGGCCAGCGCGGCGAGCAGCCCCGGCTCGCCGCGGCGGGCGGCGTCGCGGTCGATGGTGGTGCGCGACAGGGGACCGTCGGCCGTAGTCGTCCTGCCGACGGCTCAGGGGGCGGGGCGGGACGCCGGAGTGCTCATGCGCCCCACCCTAGGGGCCGCGCGGCGCCGGAGCGCGCAGCGCCGATATCCTGGCGCCCCGACACGCACCCCGACGCGCACAGGGACGATCGACCATGCCCACCTCCGAGCCCGCGGCACGCAGCTACCTCGACCACGCGGCCTGCGCGCCGGTGCGCCCCGAGGTGGCCGCCCAGATCACCCGGGACCTCGCCCGGGCCACGGCGGGCGGGCCAACCCCGCCGCCCTGCACGCCTCCGGGCGCCGCGCGGCGCCCTGCGCTCTGCGAGGCCAGGGCGCGCTGGCCGCCGCCCTGGGCGTCGACCCCACGAGGTCCTCTTCACCTCCGGGGGCACCGAGGCGGACGGCCTCGTCGTCGTCGGGCGGGTGCTGGCGGCCCGGGCGGCGGGGGTCGAGCGCCCGCACCTGGTCGTCTCCCCGTCGAGCACCCGGCCGTGCTCGACTCGGCCCGCCGCGCCCGGGGCCCTGGGGGTGTGACCGACTCCTGGACGTCGACGCCGCGGGCCGGGTGGCGCCCGGGGGACGCGGGGCGGGCGGTGGAGCCAGGGGCGCACGGCGCTGGTGAGCGTCATGACGGCGAACAACGAGACCGGGCTCGTCCAGGACGTGGCCGGGCTCGTCGCCGCGGTGCGCGGGCGCACTGGGCCCGGCCCGCCCCGGCGATCCCGGCTGGGCTGCCGGTCCACTCCGACGCGGTGGCGGCGGTGGGGCGAGTGGACGTGGACATGGGCGGGTGGGGCCTGGACGCCATGACGCTGTCGGGTCACAAGCTCAGGGGCCCGGTGGGCACCGGGGCGCTGGTGGTGCGCCGCGAGGTGGCGCTGACGGCGCCCACGGGCGGCGGCGGGCAGGAGCGCGGCATCAGGTCGGGCACGCAGGACGTCGTCGGCGCGCGGGCCCTGGCGCTGGCGGTGGAGCTGGCCGTCGCCGAGCGCGAGGCGCAGGCGGTGCGCCTGGAGGCGCTGCGCCGTCGGATCCTGACCGGGGCGACGGCGCTGCCGGGGCGTGCACGCGACCCTGCCGGAGTGGGCGTCCCACCTGCCGGGGACGGCGCACCTGTGGTTCGAGGACGTCGACGCCCAGGCGCTGCTCATGGCACTGGACCCTGGCCGGCATCGACGCCTCGGCGGGGCTCGGCCTGCCACGCGGGGGTGTCCCGCCCAGCGGGTCCTGCTCGCCATGGGCTTCGCCGAGTCGGCGGCGCGCTCGACCCTGCGCTGCTCCATGGGACGCGAGACGACGGCGGCCGACGTCGAGCGCCTGCTGAGCGCGCTGCCGGGGGCGCTGGAGACGGCCCGGCGCGCGGCCAGGGCCGCGGGGCGGGGTGAGCGGCGCCCCGTTCACCGTTACCGGGCGGTGGTGGAGCCGCGCGAGAAGCCTCAGGCGGCTCCCTCGTGAGGACCCAGGACAGGACGAGGAGGAGGCCGGCGTACACCGCGAGGACGACGAGCGCCGCGCACGGGGCGAGCCCGATCGCCCGACGGGTCGTCTCCTGGCCGACCCCGGCGGGCCAGGAGACCGCCCAGTTCAACGGCCCCGGCAGCCACTTGACGATCCTCGCGACCGACGGGTCGGCGTTGCCGGCGGCGCTGATCGTCGGCTCGATGAAGATGGCGAAGGCGAGGACGCCGCCGATAACCGCCGTCTGATTGCGCACGAGCCACGCCAGCCCCGCGCCGATGGCGGACCACAGAACCCCGAGCGCCAGGATGCCGCCGTACATCGCGAGATGCCGCGGCGTCGCGAACCTCGACTCCTGACCGTTGAGGGGCGAATACGGCGCCCGAGGCGAGGTGGGCCAGAGTCGCGAAGACCGCGCCCAGGACGCTGCCGGCGAGGGCCGCCGTCACGACGTCGGCCGCGAAGGCCCGGTCGCGCCCGCGCAGAATGACGATGGACCTGGCGATCTGCCCCGACCGGTACTCGAGGTGACGATCAGGGACGCGACCGCGAGGGAACGATGTACCCGACGCGGCCTCCGAAAGGAGTACACGTAGCCGTACGAGACGTCCTCGACCTCGGTCCCGGCGTACCCGCTCGCCACCAGGTGAGTGATCACGCAGTCGAGCCCGAGGAGGACGACGACGAGCGCGCAGACGGCGAGGCGGAGCCGCCGATCCCGGTAGTGGAGCCGCGCCTGATAGACGATCGACCTCATCATCGCGGCGGCTCCCATCCCTCGGCCCCGCTCGTCTCGAACCGGTGGGACAGCCACGCGTACGCCGTCTGCAGGGACAGGGTCGCGCCGTCGACCGGCTCGAGACCCGGCTCGGCGCCGGACGCGCCGGAATCCGTCCTGGTTGCGGGGTCGACGACGATCCGGCGCCCGTCGTCATGGGCGAAGCGGTACTCCTGCGGGGGCGAGGCGCCGCTGGCCGCGCCGGAGGGGCCGGGTGCCAGTGCGCGCAGGCGCTGGGCCAGCAGCTCCCGCAGCCGCGAGAACTCCCCGTCGTAGAGCAGCCGCCCCTCCCGCAGGAATATGCACGCGTCGATGAACGACTCGACCTCCTGAAGGAGGTGCGAGGACAGGATGACGGTCTTGCCCCGCTCCTTCCAGACCCCGCAGGACCGTCGAGAACCAGCGGATCCCCTCGGGGTCGAGCCCATTGAGGGGCTCGTCGAAGACCATGAGGTCGGCGTCCTCCACGAGCATGAGCGCGATCATCAACCGCTGCCGATTCCCCATCGACAGGTGCCTGACCCGCGTGCTCATGTAGGAGTCGATGCCGCAGGTGCGCGCAACGTCGCGCTCGACGCCGCTCCTGGCGACGACCCCCGCCGTGGCGGACAGGTAGTCGCCCACGGTGACGTCGCCCAGGAGCCCCGCGCCCTCCATGGAGGCGCTCACATTGGCCAGGGGGAACAGGGCGCGGCCCTCGGTGGGGCGCACGAGCCCGAGCAGCATGAGCAGCAGGGTCGTCTTCCCCGACCCGTTGGGCCCGAACAGCCCGACTACCGAGCCGTGCTCCACCCCCAGCGACAAGGGTCCGAGGACGAAACCCGGATATGACTTCTTCAGGCCCTCGCACAGGGCGACTGCGCGGCCGGAGGCCCTCACCTCTGACCGCTCGGCAGGTAGACCGACGCCCAGCACACGAGGGGAGACGAGGGCGGAGATCCCCGCGAACATGGGGACCCGGCGATCCACAGAACGGGGATGCCGATCAGTCCGCAGACCCCGCCCGCGGTCGCCGCTTTTCCTATTCGATGATCCACTCCCTATACCGGCGGGGACTGAATCAAGTTGACGGATCAGACTATACCCGTGACATCGGACACAGGCAATGCCGGGGATCTCAGCGCCCCCGTTCACCGGGGGCGGCGGCTCACCGGGGCGCTGGATCGTCGCCAGGGCGCGGTTGATGCGCCCCGGCCAGGCGGGGCCCGTTGTAGATGAAGGCGGTGTAGGCCTGGAGGAGGTCGGCCCCGGCGTCGAGCATGAGCTCGGCGTCCATAATGGAGGAGATGCCGCCCACGCCGATAATGGTGGGCCCTTCCCCCAGCCGCGAGCGCAGGCGGCGGACCACCTCCAGCGAGCGCGGCAGCAGCGGGGCGCCGGACAGGCCGCCCTCCCCCAGGTCGTGGTCGACGGTCGTGCTGGCCACGACCCCGTCCAGCCCCATCTTCAGGACGAGGTCGGCGACGGCGTCGATGTCCTCGTCGGCCGGGTCCGGGGCGATCTTGACCAGGAGGGCACGTGGCGGTGGGCGGCGGCGTCGGCGGCCTCATGCACGGCGGCCAGGATGGGTCGCAGCGCCTTGACGTTCTGCAGGTCGCGCAGGCCGGGGGTGTTGGGGCTGGAGACGTTGACGACGAGGTAGTCGACCCAGCGGGCGACCCGCGAGGCCGAGTAGCGGTAGTCCTCGACGGCGTCGTCCAGGGCGACGGCCTGGTCTTGCCGATATTGGCTCCGACGACGATGCTGCGCCCGCGCACGGTGGAGCGCAGGGCGCGCAGGCGGCGGGCGGCCTCGTCGGCCCCGGAGTTGTTGAAGCCCATCCGGTTGCGCAGGGCGCGCGTGGCGGGTGGCGCCACATGCGGGGCTTGTCGTTGCCGGGCTGGGAGCCAGGCGGTGAAGGTGCCGACCTCGATGAAGCCGAAGCCGAGCATGTCCATGCCCTCGACGGCCTGCCCTCCTTGTCCATGCCGGCCGCCAGTCCGAGCAGGCCGGGCACGGGCCGGGCGAAGGGGCCGCCCTGGTCGTCGCCGGGCACCGGGACGGCGGGCGGCGGTCCACATCTGACGCACGGCGTCGCGCACCAGGGGGACTTTGCTCGTGACTTCGATGGCCTTCACGCAGATGTCGTGGATGACCTCGGGGTCGATCCTGGTGAAGACGGTCTTGTACATCAGGTCGTAGAGCACGCGCCCAACAGTACTCGGTCGCGGGTCGCCCCACCCGGCGGCGGCGCGCTGGGCGGCTCCGTCCGCGGCGCATCCGACGGCGCACCGGGCGCCCCCCATCTGGCGATGCGCTGAACGGCCCCGCGGCGGCGCGCCCGCACCGCCGGGCGGCGCGCTCGATCGCACCGGGCCGGCGGCACTACGCTGGGCGCGTCACGTCCTTCGACCCCATGAGGCCGACATGTCCTTCAACCGCGATATCAAGATCGATTCCAAGCGGGTGAGCACCCGCGGCGGCCGGGCGCGCTGATCGGGGGCGGCTCGATCGTGGCTGTCATCGCCGTCCTCCTCGTCTCGCGCCTGACGGGGCTGGACCTCAGCGGCCTGCTCGGCTCGAGCGCGGGGTCGGCGGGCTCCTACGCGACGTCGTCGAATATCGACATGTCCGTGTGCGACGACGGCGCCTCGGCCAATGAGTACACCCAGTGCCGCATGGTGGCGGTGGCGGAGTCGCTGGACGCCGTGTGGGGCGAGCAGCTGCCCGCACAGGGGGGAACTACCTACCAGAAGCCGGGGTTCGTGCTGTGGGACGGCGCCCGGGTGTCCACGGCCTGCGGGAACGCCTCCTCGGCGGTGGGGCCCTTCTACCGCCCGGGCGACTCGACGGTCTACCCTGGACATGAGCTTCTTCTCGCAGATGGAGTCGACCCTGGGGGCGACGGACACCCCGCTGGCCGAGGGTACATCGTCGCCCACGAGTTCGGCCACCACATTCAGAACCTGCTGGGCGTCATGAACCGCGCCGACCGGGCCGGGGCCGGCGCGACCTCGGACTCGGTGCGCGTGGAGCTGCAGGCGGACTGCTACGCCGGGGTGTGGGTCCACTACGCCGCGACGACGGCGGACCCCGACACGGGCACGCCCTTCCTCGTCGAGCCGACGCGGGCGGAGGTTCAGACGGCGCTCGACGCCGCCGCGGCCGTGGGCGACGACCACATCCAGCAGCGCTCGGGCAGCGGGGTCGACTCCGACACCTGGACGCACGGCTCGTCGGAGCAGCGGGTGCGGTGGTTCACCACGGGCATGGACTCCGGCTCGCTGGCGCAGTGCGACACCTTCGCGGTCTCCGGCTCCGAGCTGTGACTCGCGGAACCGGCGGAAAAGTCACGCGAGACCGGCGGATATGACTTGCGATTCGGTGCGTCGGGTGATCGCGCCGTCGCGCTTCGCCCCCGCCGCGCCCGTCCGCCCCAACATAATCCGACCCCATGTCCAACCTCGGCTTCTCTCGCCGCGCCCGTCCGCCCTCTACTACGCCCTTTTCCGTCTGCTGCGCTCCTTCACCCTCCGCTGTACGGGAAAAGGGGCGCAGCAAGTGAGGGCGTAGCGGACGGAAAAGAGCGCAGCGGACGGATCCGGGTCGGCGGCGTCACGACATGCGAGACGCCGTCCCGCCATGCAAGACGACCGGCGGGGCGGGGGCGCGGGCGCTCGTCGAGCGCCGCCAGCCCCGTCGCGGGGGACGACCGGCGGGGCGGGGTGTGAACGGCCCGGCGCGCCCCCGGAGGGCCCCGCCCTCATCCGGGTTCGCCGTCGCAGGGCGCCGGCGCGGTGGTGCGCATGGGGCTCCTGGGACGACTCCGGGGCGGGCAGTTGTCCAAATCTGCTGCAAAGGCGCCCCGGGCGGATCGGCCCCGGAAGAAGCGCGGAATATCAACGATTCGCTCCGGCACTCGACTCGATCCGGGCCTTTGCAAAGCAGATTTGGACAACCCGCGCCGCGGGCCCCGGGACAGGACGCCGCCCGTCTGACGGCGACCACGACGAGCACCCCGACGACCAGGCGGGCTGACGACCGGACGGGGTCCGCTGGGACGTCACGCCCCGGTCGGACGACGGCGACGCGATCCTCACGGTCGGACGGGGCCCACGGGAGCGCCGCCCGGCCCGCGAGGACGCGCGCCCCGCCCGCCCGTGCGCCCTGGGCCGCCCGTAGACGCGCCCCGACGCGCGAGATCGTCACTGACCCGCGAGAACGTCTGCTGAGGTACGTTCTCGCGGGTCAAGTGACGATCTCGGCGGTACCCGGCGATCTCGCGGGCAGCGGCGCCGGACCGGACGCCGGGTCACCGAGCCGCCCGTCAGTCCGGTCGGATTCACCGGCTCGCTTGCGTGCGACGTCGCGTCACACCTCAGGCTGCGGTCGCGGCACCCGCACTCAGGAGGACACCATGACCGCAGCGACGACGGCGCAACGGCACTCGTGATCGTCGAATCGCACTTCGGCAATACCCGCACCATCGCCCGGGGCCGTCGCCGCCGGGCTGGCTGACGCCGGAGTGCGGGCCTCCGTCCTCGACGCCGACCGGGCCGCGCCCGCCCGCGGACCCTCGATCTGCTCGTTGTGGGCGCCCCCACCCACAACCGGGGCCTGTCGACCGCCGGCAGCCGGGCGGCGGCGCGCAGGCAGGGGCGACGGCGCGGCCGGGGACGGGGCGTGCGCGAGTGGCTGGCGACGGCGTCGATCCCGGCCCGCACCCGTGTGGCCGTCTTCGACACGGTCACCGCGAGGAACTGGCTGAGCGGCTCGGCGGCCGGGGCGATCGCCAGACGCTGCGGCGGGCGGGCCGGGTGAGCCGGCCGTCAGGGAGCTTCGTCGTCGACTCGAGCCGGGGCCCGCTGGCCGACGGCGAGGAGGCAGGCTGCCCGCGCCTGGGGGGCGCGAGTGGGCCGGCGCGCGGGATCGCGCAGACCGGCCAGGCGGCCCGGGCGCCGGTCGGTGAGAGAAGAACGAACGGAGGGAGACGGACGATGAGCCGCGAGGCGCGGAATGAGCGCGGACGAGAGCATGAGGAGCGGAGCGACCGGGAGCGGCACGGCCATGCGGAGCGGTCGCGGCATCACCGGATCTGCCTGGCGGTGTGCGGCGTCCTGACCGTGATCTGGGGAGGCGCGCAGGGGCCCGTCGACGTGACGAGCCCCGACTTTCATGTCCTTCGCCACCGGCGAGATGGTCCTGCTCGTGATCGGGGCGCTCCTGATCCCGGGGCCGCCGAGCGCCTGCACCATCGTCGCCGTCTGGGCGGCGGCGCTGACGTCGGTGGCTACATCTTCACCCTCCCGGACACGGAGGTGCTCGTGAGCTGATCAGCGCCGTGCCGGTCGTCGGCCTCGCCGCCTGGCTGACCATCAGGGTCCGAACTGACCCCTCGCCGAAACCGGCGGAAGTGACGCGCGAAACCGGCGGAGTTGCGCGTCCTGCGGTCGGTCGACCGGCTCCGCCCCGTCGTTCTCCGCGAACGCGCAGGTTTCCACGCCGGGCCGCCGAGCGGGACGCCAGCCGGCGACGTTCTCCCGCAACGCGCAGGTTTCCAGTCGAACGCGCGGGCGGGAGATGCGCGTTCGACTGGAAAACCTGCGCGTTCGCGGAAGTCGGGAGAGGCCTTGCGGCGTCGCGGCGGGGCCAGTGGGGACCCGAGTGGAACCAGCGGGGCCAGCGGGACCCGGCGGTCAGCTGCTGGCGGGACCCGGCAGTCAGCCGCCGGCGAGGGCCAGTGGGGCCGGCGGGCCGACAAAAACCCGGCGGGACCCGGCCGCCAGCAGCCGGCGGCCGGGCGGTCAGGAGTAGCGCCATTGGGCCATGTCGTCGTTGTAGACCTGCACGATCGTGGGGCGCAGGAGCGTGGAGGGCTCCATCGGGCTGGTCCGGGCGGGTGGTCGAGCACGATGAAGCGCATCTCCTCCATGGTCTGGTACCTCAGGCCGCCCGGCAGGGGATGGGACAGGACCAGGTCCGGCGCCCTGGTCGACAGGACGAAGCCCACTCCCCGAACGAGGGCACATTGACCGCGAACGGGAGGACCCGGCTGTCAGGGCTGCCCCGCCGCGACAGTGCTGGCCACCGTGGAGAAGGCGCGGGGGAGAAGAACGAGGAGGTCGCCTGGGTGACCATGACCCCCTTCTCGCTCAGAAGGGCCTCCACCGGCGGTAGAACTCGACGGAGTAGAGCTTAGCCGGCTTCTCGTTGGACGGGTCGACCAGGTCGATGAGCACGACGTCGTGGGTCCGCCCGCCCTCGGCGGTGAGCCGAAGGCGTCCCGGTTGACCACGTGCACCCGCGGGTCGTTCAGGGACCCGCCGTTGAGCTCGACCAGGCGGGGGTTGGTCGCGGCCAGGTCGGTGACGGCCGGGTCGATGTCCACCACGGTGACCTGCTCGACGTCGGGGTAGCGCAGCACCTCCCGCGCCAGGAGCCCGTCCCCGCCGCCCAGGATGAGGATCCGGGCCGGGCGGTCCACCGAGGTCATGGCGGCGGCGGCGAGCGTCTCGTGGTAACGGGCCTCGTCCAGGCTGGAAGATGCAGCTGCCCGTTGAGGTACAGGCGCATGTCCCGGGCCGTACTGGGTCAGGACGATCTTCTGGTACTGGCTCTGCTCGTAGTAGATGATCGGGTCGCCGTAGGTCCTGGCGTCGATGCCGCGCTCGGGTGGCCGGCGCCGCAGAACAGCGCCATGAGCAGCCACGACCGCCGCCGCCCCGGCGGCCACCAGCCGGCGGGCGCGTCGACGTGCCTGAGCACCACCATGGCGACGGCCACGTTGAGCGCCCCGACGAGGTGGGCGCCCGCAGGAGCCCCAGCTGCGGCAGGAGCACGAGGGGGAAGATCAGCGAGGGCGACGAGCGCGCCGAAGTAGTCCAGCGCCAGGACCCGGCTGAGCAGCTCGACGCTCGAGCCGCGGCCGGAACTGGGCGAAGGTCTTGATCAGCAGCGGGATCTCCAGGCCGATGAGGGATGCCGATGAGCAGGCTGACGGCGCTGAAGACCCACCAGTGGATGCGGGTGAGCCCGAAGGCGGCGTAGAGGATGAGGACCGAGTTGCCGCCCACCAGGCCCAGGAGGATCTCGTTGGCGGCGAAGACGGTGGCGGGCCGTCGCGCAGGCGGCCGGCCAGCAGCGAGCCGGTCCCCATGCCGAACAGCGTGATGCCGGTGGCCAGGCTGAAGCTGAGCACCGAGTCGCCGATGAGGTGGGAGGCCGCCGTGCCCAGGATGAGCTCGTAGATGAGCCCGCCGACGGCGACCAGGAGGGCCGCCGCGAACGGCGCGGTGCTCCGGCGGCGCCAGGCCCGGACCTGCGGGGCGCTCCTGCGCGGGGAGCGTCCGGCCCGCGGGGCGCCCCGGCTCCAGGGGCGGGCTCGGGAGGACTCAGGGGGCCGGCTCGGTGGGCTCAGGGAGACTCCAGGAGACAATGGTCGCCGCGATGATGATGGCGATGGCGATGGCCGTGCCCGCGAAGGCCAGTCCGAGGCCGATGTTCTGGTCCTCGATGAGCTCGCGGCGCAGGTCGAGTTTGAAGATCGTGTTGATCGCCCAGGCGAAGACCATGAGCAGGAGCACCCCAGGATCGCGTAGGCCACGGTGCCCGCCAGGGACAGCGCGTCCAGGCCGCTCGCCGCCCTCGGCCCCTCCGCCATGACCGCCAGTGCGTGCAGTGCGTGCATCATTCCTCCTGCGCTACTTGCCGACACCGCCGCCGCCCCCGCCGTAGACGGGAGGCGCACCACGCCGCCGACCCGCCGCCGCCCGATCCGTCCGACCCGCTGCCGTCGGCGTGGTGGGCGATGGCGATGATGACGATCATGATCACCAGCATCACCATGACCCAGACGATGCCCGAGTTCACCGACTGGTCCGACCCCGACCCCGGCCGCGCCATCGGCGCCGCGGCTGCGATCGCCTTGCCGAACAGCCGGCGCTGCTCGGCGCGGCCGAGCCTGCGCTTGCGGTAGGACACGAGGTCGCGGTAGCCGTGGCTGTCGAAGGTGACCCGGCTCGTCGCGCCCCGGGCGTCGGTCAGCTCCACCTCGGCGTAGCCCATCTCCTCGCCCCGGGCGAGGCTGCAGCTGGTGGTGCCCGCCACCTCGTGCAGCACCCCCGCGCCCAGCTCGACGACCCGGGCGGCGTAGACGTCGGTTCCGCTGGTCAGGGTCAGGATCTGGCCCGGTGGAGCAGAGCCGAGGGTCGAGCTGCTCGACGAAGCGCAGCGGCTCGTAGAGGTAGACGCGCCCGTCGTAGTGGTCGAGCTCGACCCAGGTGTCGTAGTCGTCCATCCCCGACAGCTGCCACTCCTCCCAGAAGTAGTACTTGCGGTCCTCGGGGTCCCACTCCTGAACAGCAGGCACCCCGTGACGCTCAGCGGCCTGCCTCGCCCCGCAGCTGCTCGCCGGGACTCAGCCGGGCGCGCGTGCCGGCGCTCACGACCACCGTCCCGCTGACGACCGTCCCGGCGCCCAGATCCCCCTGAGCAGGGCGGGAGACGGACACGATCGTGTCCGCGGGCAGGTCCCGCAGCTGGTCAGCGTGACGTGGGCGGTGCGCTCCTCAGGCCAGGTGTGGATGGCGATGTGCGACTCGGCCAGGGACGAGGACGGCGCTGATGCCCGGGGCTGGAAGCGGTGGTGGACGGAGGCCACCGGCGTGAGCGCCGCGGCGTCGGCGACCCGGCGCAGGGCCCGCTCAACAGCCTCCAGATCGTCCAGGGTGTCGCACTGAGCCCCGCTGAGCCTGAAACCCACGGAGCAGATACTCGCCGGTTGCACAGCGGAACCCTAGCAAAGACCGCCGACGGCGCGCCAATGCCGGCCCGCCGTCGTGCCGCCCGGAGCCGGGCGGCCGTCGGAAAGCCGCCGGGCGCCATTGGATACGGCCGGACGGGCCGGGACCGTCGGCATCCGGCCGCGCCGCCGGACGGGGCGGGCCGCGCGCTCAGACGTTGAAGCCCAGCGCCCGCAGCTGCTCGCGGCCCTCGGGGTGATCTTGTCCGGCCCCCACGGGGCAGCCACACCCACTGGATGCGGACCCTGTCGGCGATGAGGGCCAGGGCCTGCTGGGCCTGCTCCTCGATGAGGTCGGTCAGCGGGCAGGCGGCCGTCGTCAGCGTCATGTCCAGCACGATCGTGCCGTCGGGCTCGATGGTCACGCCGTAGAGCAGGCCGAGGTCGACGACGTTGATACCCAGCTCGGGGTCGATGACGTCGCGCAGGGCCTCCTCGACGGCGGCCACGTCGAGGTCGGCGGCCGGGGCGGGCTCGTGCCGGGCGGCCATGGGGTTAGCCGCGGCGGGCGGCGGGGCGGTGTTCTCCTCGCATGGGGTCTCCTCGGGTCGGTCCGGGACGGGCATGGCGGCGGCGCCGCCGGCGGGCCGGCGGCGGGCGCGGACGATGCCGTCGTCGGCGCCGGGCCCGCCGCCGTCAGGGGCGGGCGGGGCGGCGCCGGACTTAGCCAGGGGCGTCCTTGAGAGCCATCCAGCCCAGCAGGGCGCACCTGACGCGGTTGGGGTACTTCGAGACGCCCTCGAAGGCGGCGCCGTCCTGGAGCTCGTCGAGGACCGCCTCGTCCACGCCCCGCCCCCGCGAGTGCATGAGCGCGTCGAAGTCCTCCTCCAGGCGGGCGACCGCGGCCAGGTCGGCGCCGACGACGAGGTCGTGCATGACGGAGATGGAGGCCTGCGAGATGGAGCAGCCTCCCCTCCCAGCCGACGGCCGTCGACGCGCCCGTCGACGACGCGCACCCCAGGGTCACCTCGTCCCCGCAGGTCGGGTTGACCTGGTGGGACCGGCCGTCGGGGTCGCTTCAGCGCGCCCGCCCCGTGGCGCTCGCGCGAGTGGTCGAGGATGACCTGCTGATAGAGCTGGTCGAGGTTCGTTCATGCTCACCCCAGGAAGTAGGAGCGGACGGAGGCGACGGCCTGAAGGAAGCGGTCGACCTCCTCCGGCGTGGTCGTGGGTCCGAGGGAGACCCGGGAGGAGGCGTGGACGCCGAAGTGGGCGTGCAGCGGCTGGGCGCAGTGGTGCCCGGTGCGCACGGCGACCCCGGCGGCGTCCAGGACCTGGCCGACGTCGTGGGGGTGGACGCCATCGAGGGTGAAGGCGACCACGCCCAGGCGCTCGTCGGCGCCGGTCGGGCCGAGCAGGCGCAGGCCGTCGATCCCGGCCAGGCCCTCCAGGATCCGTTCGGTCAGCGCCGCCTCCCCCGCGTGGAGGCGGTCCATGCCCAGGCCCGACAGGTACTCCAGGGCCGTGCGCCAGCCGGCGGCCTGGGCCAGGGGCTGGCTGCCGGCCTCGAAGCGGGCCGGGCCGCTCATGTAGGTCGAGGACTCCATGCGCACGACCTCGATCATGGAGCCGCCGGTGAGCACCGGGGGCATGGCCTGAAGCAGGTCCTCGGCGGCCACCAGCGCGCCGATGCCGGTGGGGCCCAGCATCTTGTGGCCGGACAGGACCATGGCGTCGACGCCCGCCGTGCTCAGGGCCGCGAAGTCCAGGGGCAGGTGGGCGGCGGACTGGCAGGTGTCGAGCACGACCAGGGCGCCGGCGGCCCGGGCGGCGGGCAGGACGGCGTCCAGGGGGTGATGGCCCCGGTGACGTTGGAGGCGTGGGTCAGGGCCACCACGCGGGTGCGCCCGGTGATGACGTCGGCCGTGGCCGGGTCGATGCGCCCGTCCCCGGTCAGGTCCAGCCAGCGCAGCTCGGCGCCGGTGCGCGCGGCCAGCTCCTGCCAGGGCACGAGGTTGGCGTGGTGCTCGGCGCGGGTGACCACGATCCGGTCGCCCGGCGCGACGAGGAGGCGGCGGGAGGGGTCCGCGGCGTCGGCGATCGCCCGCCGCGCCCGGCGGGGCGCCCCGACTGGCGTGGCCGATGGCCAGCGCCACGAGGTTGATGGCCTCGGTGGCGTTCTTGGTGAACACGACCTGCTCGGCGTCGGCGCCCACGAAGGCGCCCACGGTCCGGCGGGCCCCGTCCCACACGGCGGTGGCCTCGTCGGCGATCTGGTAGGTGGAGCGCCCGGCCGCGCCGTTGCTGCGGCGCAGGAACTCGGCCTCGCGGGCGATGACCGCGGCGGGCTTCTGGCTGGTGGCGCCCCCAGTCGAGGTAGGGCCAGGGGCCCGTCCGTTGCGCGCGGGCCGCTCCAGGTAGGGGAAGTCGGCGCGCACCGCGGCGACCTCGGCCGCGCTGAGCGGTCGGGCCGCGGGGTCGGGCTGGTGGGTCATGGCGGGCGCCTCCTGGACGTGGTGGGCGGGTGGACGGCGGGTCGACGGCGCTGGGCGGCGGCGGGGCCGACGGCGAGCGCCGGGCGCGCGCCGTCGGCGGCCTCAGGACAGGAACCGGTCGTAGCCCTCCAGCTCCAGGCGCTCGGCCAGGTCAGGGGCCGCCCTCCTCGGCGACGCGCCCGTCGACGAAGACGTGGACGAAGTCGGGTTTGATGTAGCGCAGGATGCGCGTGTAGTGGGTGATGAGGAGAAGCCCGCCTCGGAGGAGTCGTGGAGGCGGTTGACGCCCTCGGAGACGATGCGCAGGGCGTCGATGTCCAGCCCGGAGTCGGTCTCGTCGAGCACGGCGAAGCGGGGCCGCAGCAGCTCCATCTGGAGGATCTCGAAGCGCTTCTTCTCGCCGCCGGAGAAGCCGGCGTTGACGTCGCGCTGGGCGAAGGAGGGGTCCATGCGCAGGTTCTTCATGGCCTCGTTGACCTGGCCGACCCACTGGCGGACCCTGGGGGCGTGCCCGTCGATGGCGGTCTTGGCGGTGCGCAGGAAGTTGGCGACGGTGACGCCGGGGACCTCCACGGGGTACTGCATGGCCAGGAAGAGGCCGGCACGGGCGCGCTCGTCCACGCTCAGCTCCAGCAGGTCGACGCCGTCGAGCAGGACCTCGCCGTCGGTGATCTCGTAGTCGGGGTGGCCGGCGATGGAGTAGGCCAGGGTCGACTTGCCCGAGCCGTTGGGGCCCATGATGGCGTGGACCTCGCCGGAGCCGACGGCGAGGTCGACGCCCTTAAGGATGGGCTTGGGGCCGTCATTGGTGGCGACCTGGACGTGGAGGTTCTTGATCTGCAGGGTGCTCATGCGATGCTCTTCTCTGGAAGGGTCTTCGTGGGACGTGTGCGGGGCGGCCCGGCCCGGCTCAGGGCCGCTCAGGCCGCCTCGGCGCGGGCGGAGACGAGGCCGGTGAGCTCCAGCTCCTCCTCGATGGCGCCATGAGCCGCTCCTGGACCTCAGGGGACCCCGATCTCGGCGACGATCTCGTTGAAGAAGCCCAGGACCACCAGACGCCGGGCCTCGATCTCGGTGATGCCGCGGGCGCGCAGGTAGAACAGCTGCTCGTCGTCGAAGCGGCCGGTGGCGCTGGCGTGACCCGCGCCCTCGATGTTGCCGTTCTCGATCTCGAGGTTGGGCACGGAGTCGGCCTTGGCCCCCTCGGTGAGGACCAGGTTGCGGTTGAGCTCGTAGGTGTCGGTGCCGCGGGCGGCGTGGCCGATGAGGCAGTCGCCCACCCACACGGCGTGGGCGCCCTCGCCCTGGAGGCGCCCCTGTAGGCCACGCGCGAGTAGCAGTGCGGCTCGGTGTGGGCCACGTAGGGGCGGTGCTCCTGGTGCTGGCCGGCGTCGGTGAAGTAGACGCCGAAGGCCTCGATGCGCCCGCCCTCGCCGGCGAAGCCCAGGTCGGAGCAGATGCGCACGTCCCCGCCGAGGCTGACCACGACGTGCTTGAGGGCGCCGCGCCCCTCCACCCGCGCCCGGTGGTTGGAGGCGTGGACGGCCTTCTCGTCCCAGCCCTGGACGGTGACCACGGTCAGCTCGGCGCCGTCGGCGACGACGATCTCGACCGTCTGGGTCAGGGCCGCGACCCCGGTGTGGTCCACGATGACCGTGCCCGCCGAGCCGGGCTCGGCCACGACGAGGATGTGGCGGCCGCGGGGCGCAGCGAAGCCGTCGGGCCCGGGGGCGTCGCGGCCGACGACGTCCACGCGCACCGCGCGCTCCGGGCGGGCCCGGCCCGCAGCGTCAGGGGCGGTGGCCGCGTCGAAGGCGTTCCAGGCGACGACGCCGGTGCGGTCGATGGGCGCCCGACGGCGCCCAGCCGGGGGCTGGTGCGATCCAGGGCCTCGACGTCGACGCCCTCAGGGCGCGTCCACCGTCACGGCCACGCGGGCGGCGGCGGTCCCGGCGCGCACGGCGTCGAGGTCGAACAGGGGCCGGAAGCGCCTCATGGGGGTGAAGCGCCACTCCTCCTCGCGTCCGGCGGGACGGGGATGTCCGCGGGGTCGAAGGAGGTGGGGCGGTCCGCCCGGGAGGAGACGTAGGCGCGGCGGGCCCCGTGGGAGTGGGCGCCCTCGAGCGTCGCGCTCGAATGGTCGGTGGAGAGGTCAGGCATGTGGGGTTCTCCTCGACCGGCTTCCGGCCGGTGGTGTCGGATGCGGATCGGATGACTGGGCCCGCCGGCAGCTCGGGCCGGTGCGGCGGATGGGTCCGGTGCGGCGGGTCAGCCGACCGAGTTCTCCATCTGCAGCTCGATGAGCCGGTTGAGCTCCAGGGCGTACTCCATGGGCAGCTCGCGGGCGATGGGCTCGACGAAGCCGCGCACGATGGTGGCCATGGCCTCGGTCTCGGTCGAGGCCCCGCTGCATGAGGTAGAAGAGCTGGTCGGCGCTCACCTTGGACACGGTGGCCTCGTGGCCCCATCTCGACGTCGTCGGTGCGCACGTCCACGTAGGGGTAGGGTGTCCGAGCGCGAGATCTCGTCGACCAGCAGGGCGTCGCACAGCACGTTGGACTTGGAGTGGCGCGCGTTCTTCATGATCTGCACCAGCCCGCGGTAGCCCTGAGCGCCCCCGCCGCGCGAGATCGACTTGGAGACGATGTGGCTGGAGGTGTGGGGCGCCATGTGGATCATCTTGGCGCCGGTGTCCTGGTGCTGGCCCTCGCCGGCGAAGGCGATGGACAGGGCCTCGCCGCGAGCGTGAGGGGCCCCATGAGGAAGACCGCCGGGTACTTCATGTTGCGCTTGGAGCCGATGTTTGCCGTCGACCCACTCCATGGTGGCGCCCTCGGCGCAGGTGGCCCGCTGGGTCACCAGGTTGTAGACGTTGTTGGACCAGTTCTGGATGGTCGTGTAGCGCACGCGGGCGTTCTTCTTGACGATGATCTCCACGATGGCCGCGTGCAGGGGAGTCGGTGGAGTAGATGGGGGCGGTGCAGCCCTCGACGTAGTGCACGTAGGAGCCCTCGTCGGCGATGATGAGCGTGCGCTCGAACTGGCCCATGTTCTCGGTGTTGATGCGGAAGTAGGCCTGGAGCGGGATCTCGACGTGGACGCCGGGGGGCACGTAGATGAAGGAGCCGCCGGACCACACGGCCGTGTTGAGGGCGGCGAACTTGTTGTCGCCGGCGGGGATGATGGAGCCGAAGTACTCGCGCACGAGATCGGGCTGCTCCCTCAGGGCGGTGTCGGTGTCCAGGAAGATGACGCCTGCTCGGTGAGGTCCTCGCGGATCTGCTCGTAGACGACCTCCGACTCGTACTGGGCGGCGACCCCGGACACGAGGCGCTCGCGCTCGGCCTCGGGGATGCCGATGCGGTCGTAGGTGTTCTTGATGTCCTCGGGCAGGTCGTCCCAGGACGTGGCGGGCCGGTCCGTGGAGCGCACGAAGTACTTGACCGCGTCCATGTCGAGGTCGGACAGGTCGATGCCCCAGGTGGGCATGGGCTTGCGCATGAAGATCTCGTAGGCCTTGAGGCGCTTGGCGAGCATCCACCCGGTTCGCCCTTGAGCGCCGAGATCTCCCGCACGACGCTCTCGTCCAGGCCGCGTCTGGCGTTGGCGCCGGCCTCGTCGGAGTCGCGCCAGCCGAAGTCGTAGGTCGTCGAGATCGAGTCGATGATCTCGTCGTCGCTGACGCGAGGGCGCATCGGTGGCTGGTGTCATCGGGTTCCTTCCGTCTCGCTGGGCCCGGGCCCTGCGGGTCGCCGCCGCCCGCACGGCGCGCTTGCGCAGGGCGGGCATGGCGATGGGGACATGGGTGGTGCACACGTGGTCGCCCCGGCCAGGGTGGCCAGGCGCTGCACGGGCACGCCGATGAGGCGGGCGAAGGCCTGCGTCTCGGCGTCGCACAGCTCGGTGAACTGCCCGGCGACGTCGCGCACGGGGCAGTGCCCCTGGCACAGCTGGACGGCGAAGGTGCCGTCGCCGACGTCGCGCACGGTGGCGGCGTAGCCGTCGAGGGTCAGGGCGTCGGCCGGGCGCGGGCCCGGTCCGAGGGGTCCTTGCCGGCGGCCTCGACGACGGGCATGTAGCGCCGCTCCAGGTCGCGCCTGCGCACGGCGGCGAAGGAGTCGATGGCCTTGTCCCCGGCGACCTGCTGGAGGTAGCCCAGGGCCCGCTTGGCGATGTCGGAGTAGCCCTCGGCGAAGGTGGTGCGGGCCTCGGGCGTGGCCACGTAGTGCCTGGCGGGCCGGCCCGCCCCCGCTGCCGGTGCCCGGCCGGAGGTGCACGACGATCTCACCGGATCCCTCCAGGGCGGTGATGTGCCGACGCACGGCGGCGGGCGTCAGCGAGTATCTTGGCGAGCTGGGCCGCGGAGACGGGCCCCTTCTCGGCGATGAGGTCGAGGACGCGTGCACGGGTCGAGTCGTCGTCTGTCTGGATCATGACTGCCCCTTCCTGCTCCCGATGCGCCGGGCGCATGTCCGGCGCGCACGTCATGGGCGAGCGCGCCCCGTCCGGACCGCTCCCCTCGACCGATTTTTAACTAAGATCATCGTTCCGAATTCAACGCCGGCAAGTTCAAGACGGGCTGTCGGGAACGTGGGATCCGGCACGCTTCGCAGTCACAGGCGGCACCTATGAGGCGCAGACGACAATCGCGGTGGCGGCTATGAGGGCGGTGCCGCCCGTCACGACGGCGCCGCCCGCCCGGAGGGCGCCGGGCGGGCCGCTCAGGGCCAGGGCGGGCCTGAAGGCCGCGTTGGAGAAGACGGCGCAGCCCCGTGGGCGTACAGGCGCACGAGAGCGTCGTCGGCCTCGAAGTGCACCTGCTGGGAGAGGACGGCGCCCCGTCGTCGACGAACACCTCGACGCTCTGCATGTCCACCTCGATGCGCAGGCGCACCCGGCGGGCGGCGGGGTCGATGGGCGCTCCGCCCGCCAGTAGGGCAGGAAGGAGCAGTCAGCGCGGTCCGAGGGCCCCGGTCGACGTAGACCCGGCCGTCGCGAACGCCGATATCGGTGCGCCGCGCGTCGTCGGGGTGCAGCCCACTGAGACCCCGACGTCGTCGGCGGCGTCCCACCGATGTCCACCTCGAGCTCGTAGGCGCGCCCCGACCAGGGCGCCTCCCACCGGCCCGAGACCTCCCTGGCGCGCAGGGTGCGCGGCTCGCCGAGCGCGTCGCGCAGCGCGGGCACCGGCTCGCTCAGCAGCGAGTAGCGCCCGTCGGGCCGGTGCGCGAGCCGGATGCGGCGCACCACGGACATCTGGCCGTTGTAGCCGTCCGTGGCATCGGTGGGCGCGTCGCGGGCCGCGTACTCCAGTTGTTCATCCAGCCGATGGCGCAGCGCACGCGCTCGGGGTCCTGGGCGCTGGGCGGGTCACGGCCGAGTACCAGTCCCAGCCCCAGTCGAGCCACTGCGGCGCGGGGTCGTGCGCCGTGAAGCGGGCGCCGTCCCACCGCCCCACCCAGTAGGCGTACGTCATGGGCAGCCCCGAGGCGCTGCCGTCCATGCTCGCGGCGATGACCCAGTGCTCGCCGCCGTCGTCGGCGGTGATGCGGAACAGGTCGGGGCACTCCATGCCGCCCAGGTCCGCCGCCCGTCCACGAGGTAGTCGAGTTCGAGGCCCAGGACCACTCCAGGAGGTCGCCGGACACGTAGACGGACAGGTACTTCCTCCCTGCCGATCACGCAGACCCACTGCGAGCGCTCCGGGTCCCGCACGACCTTGGGGTCGCTGAACCACTCGGCGTTGCCGATCTGCTCGGGCGTGACGGCGCCGTCTGCGTCGGGGTTGGCGATGACCGGGTCGGGGCGGGCGGTGAAGCTCGCCGTCGCGCGACCAGTACAGGTACTGCTCCTGGTGGCGCGCTCTGCCCCTGGTGAGCCGCGTGGCCAGGACGACGAGCGCCCGCCCCCGATCCGGCGGTGTTCTCCTCGTCGACGACGGCGGACCCGGTCCACACCGGCACGCCGTCCTGCATGGGGATGGCGACCCGGTTGCCGCCGAAGGCGACCAGGTCCTCGGTGGTGACACGTCCCAGCCGCCGGGGCCGGCATTGGTCCGGGCGGCAGGTAGTACAGGTGCGTTCCCTGCCGTTGAGGGACGACGGGGCGCTGCCCGTCGCACAGCCAGCCGCTCGGCGGGGTCATGTGGAAGCGCGCGCGCAGGCTCTCCCCGGCCCGCGTCCGCGGGCGCGCAGGCGCACGCGCCCAGCGCTCCCGCGCCGCCCAGGCCGGCCAGCAGCGTGGCCACGACGGAGCGGCGCGGGACCCCCGGTCGCCCCTGCAGGGCCCGGCCGCTGAGACGGGCCCGCGGTCCGGCGATTCCGGTGAGTGCGGCATGCTTCCCCTGCAGCCTCCGCTCCGGACGGCGCGGTCACCGCGCCCGGGGGCGCCCGGCGCCTCGGGGGCGGGCTCCCGCGGGCCCGGCGGGCAGGGCGCCCTCGGGCGGCCACCGAGGCGCGCGCCACCGGCGGGCAGTCCAGCTCGAGCCGCCCGCCGGCGGGGACGTCCTGGCACCCCAGGAGCACCCGCACGCCCGCCGCGCCGAGCTCGTAGTGGGGCAGCGCCACGGTCGACAGGGGCGGATGGAGGTGGGCGGCGATGACCTCCTGGTTGTCGAAGCCGACGACCGACATCCCGCCGGGCACGTCCACGCCCCGGTCCCGCAGGGCGTCGTACAGGCCCATGGCCACGCGGTCGTTGTGGCAGCACACCCCCGTGGCCCCCGTGGCCAGCACCGCGTCCGCGCAGGCGAAGCCGCCCTCCTGGTCGGGGCGGGCGTCCAGGACCAGCGCCGGGTCGGATCCCACCGAGGCCTCCTGCAGGGGCCCGCCGGTAGCCGGGCCAGGCGGCCGTCCTGGCCGGCGAGCGGGAGGTGGTGTTGACCAGGGCGATGCGGCGGTGCCCGGCGTCCAGGAGCATCCGGGCGAGCCCGCCGCCCGCCGGCGAACTCGTCGGGGACCACGGCGGGATCCGGGGCGGTCGCGTCGAAGCCAGTTGACCAGGACGCCGGGCGCCTCGCCCAGCAGGGGCGGCACCCTCACCTCGTGGTGGTACCAGCGCGAGTAGAGGATCCCGCGCACGTTGTACTGGAGCATCATGGAGATCGCCCGCTCCTCGGCGCGCGCATTGCCCTCCGTGTTGGTCACCAGCAGGACGTGCCCGCGCGCCCAGGCCTCCTCCTGGGCGCCGTGGACGATCTGCCCGGCGAAGGGCGTGGAGGCGATGGAGTCGGCGACCAGGCCGATGAAGGGGCTGCCTCCCTGGACCAGGGTCTTGGCCATGGCGTTGGGGCGGTAGCCCAGCTCCTCGACGGCGGCCAGGACCCGGCGCCGGGCGTCCTGGCCGATGCGGGCCCAGGCTTGCGGTTGACCACGTGCGAGACGGTGGTCACCGACACCCCGGCCCGCCGCGCCACCTCCTTCATGGTCGCCCGGGACTCCCCTCAGGTCGTTTGCGCACCGGACCTCACCCCTTCGTCGAGCCGCTCTCCAGACCGTAGATCATCGCCTTGTTGAGCGCCAGGAAGACCAGCAGGGCAGGGGTCACCCGTGACGGTGACCGCGGCGAAGGTGGCGGTCAGTCGGTCTTGCCCATGTTCCCTGATGTAGTTCTGCAGGCCCAGCGGGATGGTCTTGAGGCCCTCGGTCAGGACGAAGGTGTTGGCGAAGACGAACTCGTTCCAGATGAAGATCGCGTTGACCATGACGACGGTGATGACCGTGTTGAGCGACATGGGCATGGTGATCCGCACGAAGATGCGGTAGGGGCCGGCGCCGTCGAGGCAGGCGGCCTCGTAGATCTCCCGGGGGATGTAGCTGAAGAAGGACAGGAACAGGAACAGGGACATGGGCGGGGCGAAGCCGACCAGCGGGATGATGATGGCCAGGCGGGTGTCCAGCAGCCCGATCTGGGAGTAGTCGATGAACAGGGGCACAGGGCGATCTGCACGGGCACGACGATGCCCATGAGGAAGACGCGCGCACGATCCCGGCGCCGGCGAATCCGAGGACCTGGATGGCGTAGGCGCCCGTCATGCCGCAGATCACGATGAGGGCGCACGCCCCGGCCGTGACGATCGCGCTGTTGAGGATGTAGGCGGGGATGTCGCCCTGCGCGAAGGCCCTGACGAAGTTGTCCGGGTGAAGGAGGAGGGGCGGGGCGAAGGGGCTGCCCGCCGCGAAGTCCTCCGGGAGCGCACCGAGGTCAGGACAGGCCACACGAAGGGGTAGACCTGGATGAGCAGGACGAGGGCGAGCAGCGCCCGGTGGACGAGCTGGGCCGTGCGCAGGCGCCTCCTGCGCGCCGCGGGGGCCGGGGTCGGGTCCGGCGCGAGGATGGGCCGGGCGGTGGCGGTGGTGGTCGCGATCAGTCGTTCCCCTGCGCAGCAGTCCGAAGATGAGCGCCACGGCGATGAGGCACTCGATGACGATGAAGACCGCGATGGCCGAGGCGTAGCCGTAGTTCGTGCTGACGAACGCGGTCTTGTACATGTACGTGGTCACGAGCTCGGAGGACTGCCCGGGCCCGCCGTTGGTCAGCGGGTAGGGGACGTCGAAGCCCCGCAGCCCGTAGGTGACCGCCATGACCATGGTGGTGGCCCACACCGGTCGGATGTGGGGAAGCGGATCCTGGTGAAGATCTGCCAGGCGTTGGCCCCGTCCAGGGCGGCCGCCTCCTCCAGCTCGCGCGGCACCGACAGCAGGGCCGCGTACAGGATGATCGTGTACAGGCCCAGGAACCTCCATCCCTCCGGGATCGAGACCGCCGCCAGGACCGTGCGGATGTCCGACAGCCACGCCCGGCCGAGCCCGTCGAGTCCGACCAGGTCCAGGACGCCGTTGACCAGCCCCGGCGGGTCGAGGGGTAGATCCTCTGGAGAGCAGCGCGATCGCCGTCGTCGACACGACCGCGGCATGAGTGAAGGACCTTGAGCGCCTCGCGCCCGCGGGTGATGGTCAGCAGCAGGCAGGCGATGCCCAGCCCGGCGCCCATCTGGATGACCACGCAGATGACCAGGTACAGGAGCTGGTTGACGAAGGCCCTCCAGAAGGTGGGGTCGGCGGTGAGCATTCTGGTGTAGTTGCCCAGGCCGACGAACTGCATGTCGGTGATCCCGTCCCACCTGAACAGGCTCAGGACGAGGACTGGGCGATGGGCAGCAGGACCCCGCCGCCGAACAGGACGACCGGCGGGGAGCAGGAAGAGCAGGACGGAGAGTCGGGAGCGGTGCGGGAGCATGAGTGCCTTCTCCAGGTGTCGGGGGCGGGGCGGGGCCGGCCGGGGCGGGCCCGGCGGCGGGGCCCTCACTGGGCGAAGTGAGGCCGGGGCGTTCTCGGCCAGGGGCGGCGTCCATGGTCTGGATGAACTCGTCGACGCCGACGTCGCCCTGGACCAGGAGCACCTGCTCCTGGACCAGCAGTGTTGGTGGTGGGGGTCGAGCTGGGTGTCCCAGGGCATGAGGGCCGTGCCGGTCACCTGGCGGCCTCGTCGATGGCCTGCTGGTAGACGGGCAGGGCGTTGTCGAGGCACCACCGGGGCGGTGGTGGTCGGCTCGAGCAGCCCGTGGCCGCGTACTCGTCGGGGTAGCGGCTCAGGGGCGAAGCGCAGGAAGTCGTGGATGAGGGGTCGTGGGTCGCGGCGTTGACGGCCCGCCGATCCCCGAGGGCGCCGCGTACTCGTTGGCTCCCGTCTTGGAGTCGGCGATGGTGGGCAGGGTGAAGAAGCCGATGTTGCTCTGCATGTCCTGGGGCAGGTCGGTGGTGGCCAGGCTCGGCAGCTCCCAGGTGCCATGTTGTACATGGCGGCCCTGCCGGAGGTGAACAGGGTTCTGGGCGTCGGTGTAGCCACCGAGGAGAAAAGCCCTTCTGGAAGGCGCCGGCCTGGCCCAGGTCGTGGAGCCACTGGGCCATGGTCCGCCCGGGTGCGTCGGAGAACTTCGCCTCGCCCTTCTTCAGGCTCTTGATGTACTCCTCCCCCGCCATCCGGAAGGGCTGGTAGGCGACGCAGCGCTCAGGGGCCAGCCGTCCAGGCCGTCCAGGGCGATCGGGGTGACGCCCGAGGCGGCGAGTGCGGCACAGTTCAGGGGAGCTCGTCCAGGGAGGCGGGGACCCGGGCCCCCGCGGCGGAGAAGAGGGCCTTGTTGTACCAGAACACCTCGATGCCGTACTCCAGTGGGATCATGTACAGCGACCCGTCGTCGAAGCGCTGGTAGTCCAGGGCGGAGGGGCGGTAGTTCGCGGTGATCCCGTAGTTGTCGAGCAGGGCGGCGACGTCGACCATCTGGTTCTTGCTCGCGAGCTTGCGGGCGAAGGGGTGGCGTCGGTGTCCGAAGAGCTCAGGGAGCTTGTTCGCCGCGGCGAGGGTCTCGTACTTCTGGATGTGGGAGGGCCGGTCAGGGGTGGTGATGAGGGTGAGCTTGAAGCCGGGGTGCTCCTGGGCGTGCTCCTCGGCGATCGCCTGCATGGTGGTGATGACCGCCCGCCCGCGGCCCGCGACAGCAGCCACGAGATCTCGCGGGCTTGATCTCGCCGGGAGGGTCGATGGACACGGGGGACGAGGGCGCCCCGCCCTGGCGCCGCAGGAGGCGACCAGGGGGTCACGAGGGCCCCGCCGCAGGGGCGAGGAACTGGGAACGCTTGAGGCTGCATGGTGTGCTCCTTGGGATGGTGGTGGGTTGGCGAGGGTGGGATGGCGGCGGGGCGGCCTCAGGCCCGGGTGCGCACGACGAGGGAGGGCAGGTCGCCTCCCCGTCGAGGCAGGCCAGGCCGACGCGGCCGGCGGCGTGGTCGTGAGACGCTGGTGGACGGGCACACGGCGTCGTCGACGCAGCACTGGAGGATCTCCCGCGCGGATCACCTCCAGGCGGGCCCGGCCCGCGCTCAGGTCGACAGGGCGCTCAGGCTCGATGAAGTGCGGCACGTCCCCCGACACGTGCCACTGCTCGGGGCCGTGGACGCGCCGCGGCCAGCGGTCCAGCACGAGCCGCGAGGCGCCCGGCTCCAGCCGGAGGCTGTGCCCGTCTCCCCGTCGGCGTCGGTGCGCACCAGCAGGAGATCTCCGCGTGCCCGGCGCCCAGTGCAGGTCGGCGCTCACGCGCGCGTCGGCCCGGCAGGTCGCGCTCAGCACGCGCGAGCGGTAGGGAGGCGGCGTCGCCCACGGTCACGGGGGCGGGCAGGGGACCACGCCGCGCGGCCGTAGTGGTCCAGGACCTCGGGGGGTATGCGCAGGCGCAGAGGCCGTCCTCGCGCGGCACGGCCTCCAGGGCCGCCATGGTGCCGACCCACAGCCACTCGCCGTCGTCGCGCTCCCCAGGCGCGAGGCGATCCAGCCGAAGAACAGGCGCCGGCCCGACCACGGGGCGGACTTGGCGGCGTAGAGGCCCCGTCCGTCGATGCTGTCGTGGGCGGGGGCGGTCCACGGCCCGTCCGGCGAGCGGGAGATGCGGTAGCGGGTGGTGAAGCGGTCGGTGAACTCGGAGTACACCAGGTACCACCACCGGCCCATGCGGAAGATCTCGGGGCACTCCTGGGTGATGAAGCGGTGCGGGTCCCACAGGGGCTCGACGGGGGTCAGGTGCGCAGGGTCGCGGCTCTCCAGGCGGGCGACGACGCCGCGCTGCGGTCCGCCCGCGCCCACCGGGCCGCCAGGATGAGGGACCAGGTGGACGACCCGGGGGTCCGGTAGACGAAGGGTCGCGCCAGTCGGCCGGGTCGTAGCCGTCAGGGGGCGCCGAAGGTGTCTCAGGGTGCTGGTCCACCGCTCCAGGTCCGGGCTGGTGGCGTGGGCGACCAGCTGGAGGGGACGCCCGTCGCCCGCCCGCCGCTCGGGATTGCTGGCCGTGTAGAACAGGTGGTGGACGCCCTCGTCGTCCTGCACGACGCAGCCGGTGTAGGGCGTTGAGGTCCTCCGCCCCGGGCCCGCCCGCCGGCAGGGGACCTCGCCGCGAGTCCTCGTAGTGGACGGGGTCCTCGGTGACGGCCAGGTGCCACGGCGTGCCCGGCCTGGGGCTCAGGCGCCGCTCGTAGAGGTAGTACAGCCGGATCCGCTCGTCGTCCGCGTGAGGGATGACGTCGCCGACCCAGTGCGGCCGGGGGCCGGAAGAATACTTCGTGAACCATCGTCACTTCCTCGTGATCAATCGATTGATCACGAGGATAGGCGCAACCGACCGAACTGGTCAAGCGTTTGATCTATGATCGGCGACACAGCCGCCGGGCCCGCGCCCGGCCGCCGTCTGAACCCAGGCGCCCCTACAGGCTGCGCGGACTCCTCAGCCAGCCCGCGCCGACCTCCCGCAGCCCTCCCAGCCGCGGGCGCAGGCGGTCGGCGGCCAGCACCCCCATGACGGTGGACGGATTGTGCAGCCTCCAGCCAGGACGGCGTCGACGACGTCGTCGAAGCGGAACCACGTGAGCACGAACTCGGCCTCCTCGGCCTCGCGCGGGATCCTGGCGGCCTCGGGCAGAGGCTCAGGCCCCAGGGCCAGGAAGGGCAGCCCCTCGGTGGTGAAGCCCGGCGAGGCGTGAGACGTCGACCAGCACGTGCCGGGAGGCGGCCTCGTAATCGGTCTCCTCGGCCAGCTCGCGCCGGGCGGCCGTCAGCGGATCCTCCCCGGCCACGTCGAGCAGTCCCGCCGGGATCTCCCACAGCATGGCCCGCACCGGGTGGCGGTACTGGCGCACCATGAGGGATCTCCGCGGCGCCGTCGGCCTGAGCAGAGTCCTCCCCTCCCGCCAGGCGACGACGTTGACGGCGTCATGGTGGACCACCGTCTGGCGCCGCACCGGCTCCTGGCCCTCGGACGGGACCAGCCGCTCGTCGTCGACCGCGAAGATCGGGCCCGACCACACCCGGGCGCCGGCCACCACCGCCCGGCCGGAGTCGCGCACGTCGACCAGCTGCTCGCGGCGCCCGCGCCCGCTCATGCCGCCCGCCCCCGCCGGGGCAGGGCTGACCGCCGCCGACGACGAAGACGTGCGCGAGTGCGGGGGTGCAGGGGCCGGTGCGGCCGTGCGTGCTCATCACGGGACTCCACCCTGGCGCGGCGCGCCCCCGGCGACCTCACCTCCCGCGCCGGAGGGCGGGCGGCCACCACCCGGCGCAGCTGGTCGCGCAGATCCCCCTCGTCGGGCAGCCGCGCTGCAGCCGCGGCGGAGCGCCGCCGGGCCCGACCAGCGCCCCGGGTCGCCCAGGAGGGCGGCCACGGCCCCTGGCCAGCGCCTCGGCGCGCGGCTCGACGAGCACCGCCCCGCCCGCGCCGTCTGCGCGGTGCCGCCCCATCGGTGGCCACGATCGCCGCCCCGCCCGCAGGGCCTCCTGCACGACGATCGGCTGGCCTCCCACAGGCTGGTCTGCACCACGACGTCGGCCGCCCCCAGCAGCGCCGGAACGTCCTCGCGCCGCCCCAGCAGGCGCACGGGCGAGCCTGGGCGCCGATGCGCTCCTCAGGGCGCCGCGCTCGAGGCCCCTCCCCGGCCACGGCCCAGGCCAGCGGGCCCCGCCCGTCCTCCCCAGCCGGTCGGCCAGCAGCGCGGCCGCGTCAGCAGCAGATCCAGCCCCTTCTGCGGGGCCAGCCTGGCCACGGTCAGCACGCGCGCGCCTCCCCGCGCCAGGCCGACTCGATGGACGAGGGCCCGCGGGGCCAGGCCGTCGGTCGAGCGCGGCGGAGTCGGCACGACGGCGAGCTCGACGTGCTGCGCGCCGCGCTCGCGGGCGCGGCGGGCCAGGTCAGGGGCTGACGACCAGGACGTGATCGGCCCGCCCGGCGATGACGGCAGCCAGACGCTCCCCACCGCGACCGTCAGCCGCCCCCGACGGGCAGGTTGTGCTCGGTGACCACCAGGCGCGCCCGGCCGGGCCTGCGCCCGCCAGGGCCAGCGCAGCCAGGGCCCCAGCCCCGCAGGCCGTGGGCGTGGACGACGTCGGCCCGCCGCCCCAGCCGACGCAGGCGGGCCAGGACGCCCGCGTCCCCGGGACTGGGCCGGGCGCCGATGCGCAGGACCCCGGTGCGCGCCCGCCCGCATCGGCGCCCGCCAGGACCTGCTCCGGGGCCAGCAGGACGACATCGTGGCGGTCGGCGGCCAGGAGGCGGGCGCACTCCAGGACGTGGCTGCGCACGCCCCCGGCGGCGGGCCGCCACCTCGAGCACCCGCAGGCGCCGCCCCCGTCGCGCCGCGGGCGGCCCAGCGCCCGGCCCAGGGGCTCATCAGCCTCCCGGGCGCCGGCGGGGCAGGGGCGCCGGCGCATCCGCGCCCCCGCCCGGGGCCGGACCCGTCCGCGCAGCGCGCGCAGCAGGGACCGGTCGCGGCGATCGCGGCAGCAGGACGAGGCCCGGCCACGGCCAGGGCCCCGAGCAGCGAGCAGCGCCAGCGCGGGCGCGGCCCCGCCCGCCGCGAGCGCCACCGAGCGCACCGCGGCCCCGCCGACGGCGGCGACGGGCACGGCGACCCCGGCCGTGCGCGCCACCGGCGCGAGCACCCCGCCCAGCGAGAGCCGCCAGGACGGCCAGCAGCCGCCCCCGCCACCGTCATGCCCGCGCTCTGCCCAGGCCCCAGCGCCAGGAGGGTGGCCGCCCGTCCCCGGCGAGCGCCGGGGCGCGCACCATCAGGGCCGAGGCCCCGACGACGGCCAGCCAGCCGGCGGCGGTGGCCAGGGCCGCGCCCGGGCGCGGTCCGCGGCGAACAGGACCCAGGTGACCTGGTAGATGAGGGCGTAGCCCCCAGGCCCAGCGCCATGCCAGCCTGGGGCCGCCCCCATGCCGGTGACATCGGTCAGCAGGCCGAAAGACCGCTCCGCCCCCCGCTCACGGCCACGAGCGCCCCGGCCCCGGCGACGGCGACGGCGCACACCAGGGGCCGTGGACGTCGCCGCCAGCCCTGGCCCCCGCCGGCGTCGTCGGCGGCGGCGAGGCGGCGGACAGGCGCGGGGAAGAGGACCGTGTCACCGGAACCGCCAGCACCGCGTAGGGCAGGACGTAGACGGCCTGCGTGTACTGGTAGACGGCGACCGTCCCCGCCCGCCCGCCGGCGCCTGCCAGCACGAGGACCGCCAGCACGCTCGCCTGCTGGGCCAGCAGCGTCCACAGGCGGCCCCGCCCGGCTGCAGCGCCCGCGTGGCGACGGAGCGCTCCAGGCGCAGGGTCGGCCGGATGCGCAGAGCCCAGCCGGCGGGCGGGCCGGATCAGGGGAGCAGGCTCAGGGCCGCCACCCCCAGCGTCGTCCCCAGCCCAGGACCCTCAGCGCCGCGACGAGGGGCTCCTGCGACCCGCCGGCGCTCATGCGCCCGTAGACGGCGTGAGGCGGCCATGACCACGAGGCTGGAGGCGACGGGGGTCAGGGCCGGCCAGGTGAAGCGGCCGTGCGCCTGGAGGACCCCGGTGAGGACCACGCCCACCCGTACAGGGGCACCTGGAGGGCGAACATGCGCAGGAAGGAGGCGACGAGCCCGTGCTGGGAGGGCCGGATCCGCCCCCTGGGAGACGGGGAAGAGCGAGGCCACGGGGCGGCCAGGAGGGCCAGGGCCAGGCCCGCAGGGGACCAGGACCGCCAGCACCGGACCGAGCAGGCCGGAGGCGATGCGCCCGGCGTCCTCGCGCCTGCCCGCGCCCGCCGCCGAGGACAGCAGCGGGACGACGGTGGCCGCCAGCGCCCCCGACGACCACCTCGTACAGGACGTTGGGGACCTGGTTGGCGGTCGCGTGAGGCCCCGGCGACCGTGCCCGCGCCCACCGTCGAGGCCTGGACGAGCCAGCGCACGAAGCCCAGCGCGCGCGACGCCAGGGTCAGTCGGCGACCCCGCCCGCCGCGGCGAGACGCCCCGCCCGGGACCGGGACTGACCGCCCGCCGACCCGGCGCCCTGCGAGGCCCGCGCCCATCGCCGCCTCAGGCCTCGCCGCGCCCGACGGCGTCGAGCGCCGCCAGGGGCGGGGTGCGGGCGATGACCGGGTGAAGGAGACCCTCTCGCTGGCCAGGACCAGGCCGGTGCCCGGCGGCGGCCGCCCACGCGCGCACCGGCCGGGCGGGGTGGGCGGCCAGCGCGGTGCCCGCAGGCGCGCCCAGGGGCGTTGGCGCCGGTGTCCCTGAGCATGGTCTCCTCCATGAGGGTCGCCCGGCAGGGCGGCAGCCGCCGCGCCCAGGCAGCCCGGCGGCCAGGGCCCTGACGCGGCCGCGGCGCGGCGCCGGTCGGCCAGGAGGGGCGCGGTCAGCAGGGCGGCGGCCTTCAGGGCCCGGCCCGGACGCAGGTCGAGAGGTTGTGGACGTCGGCCCACGAGGCGATGGTGACCGCGCTCACGACGGCGTCCAGGGCCGTGGCCGCAGGTCGGCGCAGCGGCGGCGGCGGCGCGGTGCCGGGCGAGCAGGACGCGGCCACCAGGGCCCCGACCCGATGACGGCGATCTTGACCGCGCCGGTGGTCACGCGCCCGCGGGGCCAGGGGCGCTCAGGTGCCCCTGAGGCCCTTGGCGGGGGTCTGGCCGTCGTGGGCCCCGGCGTCCAGGTCGTCGATGAGCCCGGCGGCCCCGGCCGCGCCGGTGGCCGCGACGGCGGCCACGGCCGGGCGGTCCGGCGCCGGCGCCCAGGGCCCGGCCGAGCTGCGCGCTCGCGGCGACCGCGCCTGCGGCCACGCCCACCCCCGCGCAGGCTCACGGTGCGCCCGCGGAAGTTCACGCGCTCCAGGCGCCGGGCGACGGCGTCGAGCTGGCGATCCCCTGCGACCAGGACAGGGTGGTTCCCAGGGCGGCGAGGGCGGTGGAGACGGCGCCCTCCGGGCGGTGCGGACGGGCTTGGGGTGCGTGGCGCGACATGGGGTCAGCCTATCGGGCCGGTGCGCGGAGGGCCCCGCTCGCTAGCCCCGGCCCGGCGCCGGGGGCATGACCGCGTCCGCGCCGTCGTCGAAGCCGTAGGCCCCGCGCGCGCCCCGATCGTGGCGACCAGGGCCAGGGGCACGGAGACGGCGGCGGCGACCTGGCCGACAGAGTCGACGGTGGTGACCGCGGTCTTGGAGGTGCGCAGCTGGGCGACGAGGTCGGTGGACGTCGGCGGCCCCCAGGACCACGGTCGGGCTGACGGAGCCGCGCCGCCCAGGGCGGAGTTCCACGCGGCCGGGGTCGTGCCCTCGGTCGGCGCGGGGCTGGGCGCGGTCCAGGGGACGACGGTCGTGCGCGGGCCGATGACGACCAGGGAGTCGGCGGGGCCGGTGGGCGCGGCGTCAATGGTCATCAGGGGCGTGTCGGAGGCGGTCAGCAGGTCGGACAGCGCGGTGGCGTTCTGGCCGCTCGTGGTCAGGGCGGTGGCCAGGCCCTGGCCGAGGACCGCGTTGGTGTCGTTGGAGGCGGCGCCGCTCAGGTAGCCGGCGAACTGGCCGGAGTAGGTCGAGCGGAAGGTCTCGCGGGCGGCGTCGGCCCACACCGTCGTCAGGGAGACGCGGCCGACGATGGTGGCGCCCGCCGTCTGGAGCTGGGAGGTGACCAGGTCGATGTCGCCGCCCTGGGCCTCGGGCAGCACGACGAGGACGGTCTTGCGCCCCGTCAGGGCGCCGGGCAGGTAGGCGCCGGCGGCGGCTGCGATGTAGTCGTCGCGGTCGTTGACGGCCCGCCTCGGTCTGCTCCAGCCGGGTCTTGGTCTCGTTGCGGTCCGCCCGCAGCGAGGTGACCTGGTCGTTGAGGGCCGTCCCCAGGGAGTTCTGCAGCGGGCCGGCGCCCAGGACCACGCCGACGGCGAGGGCCAGGAACACGGAGATGAGCGAGACCAGGTGGTAGCGGAAGTCGATCATGGTGGTGCCTTTACCTGCTCAGACGGAGGGCGTCTTCGGAGCCAGTCCGAGGACGGAGCGGAAGAAATTGATGACGTCGTCCCATGGCGCCCGACAGCCCCAGGAGGGTCCGGCCCGCCGGGGTGGCCGCCAGGGCGACGAACAGGGCGATGAGCCCGGCCAGGGCCAGGGCCACCAGGTGCCAGCCCGATATGCGGGTGCGGTACAGCCGGGAGACCCCCTTGGCGTCGATGAGGCGCCCGCCCACCTTCAGACGGGTGAGGAAGGTCGAGGACATGCCGGCGCGCCCTTGTCGAGGAACTCCAGGAGGGTCGCGTGGGTGCCCAGGGCGACGATGAGCTCGGCCCCGGCGGCGTCGGCCAGCAGCATGGCGACGTCCTCGCTGGTGCCCGTGGCGGCGAAGACGAGGTGCTCGACCCCAGGTCCTCCACGCGCTTGAGCCGGGCGCCCGCCCGTCGCGGTGAGGCGTGGACGATGACCTCGGCGCCGCAGCCCAGGGCCCTGTCGGGAGACGGAGTCCATGTCGCCCACGATCATATGGGGCTTGAAACCGGCCTCGAGGACGGCGTCAGCGCCGCCGTCGACCCCGATGATGACGGGCTTGTACTCCCGGATGTAGGGGCTTGAGGGCCCGAGGTCCTCGCTGTAGGGAGTAGCCGCGCACGACGATGAGCACGTGCCGCCCGTTCATGTCCGTGCGCACGTCGGGCATGCCCACGCCGTTGAGCAGCAGGTCGCGCTCGCCGCGCATGTACTCCATCGTGTTCGCGGCGAAGGCCTCGAGCTGGACCGCCAGCCCGCCTTGGCCTCCTCCATGGCGGCCGCCACGCTCGCCGCGGTCTGGACGGTCCCCTGCGCCAGGGATCTCATCGGACCCGACCGGGCGGACGGAGCCGCGGTCCGGGGAGTCCTCGGCCAGGTCCAGCGACGCGCTGGCCCTCCTTCGAGGCGCATGACATCAGGGGCCCAGATCGTCGATGAGGGGATTCCGCCTCTATCAGGATGCCGGGGGCCCAGGTTCGGGTAGCGCCCGGAGATCGAGGGGCGGCGTTGAGGACGGCGGCGGGCGGCACTCGACGAGGGACTCGGCGGCGACGCGGTCCAGGTCAGGTGGTCGATGACGGCGAACTCGCCCGGCCCTGAGGCGCTTGGCGAGCTTCTTGGTGCGCGCGTCGACCCGGACCACGCCGACGGGCGGCCCGGTTCCGGGGCGGAGGGCTTTGCGGAAGGGGTTCCTCACGCCTGGGATTGTGCCATGGCGGCCTCCTCCAGGAGTTCAGCGGCATGCCTCAGGGCGGCGTCGGGTCCTCGTGGCCCGGAGCATGCGGGCGAGCTCCTTCTCCCGCTCCCGCTCCCTCGACGGCGGCGACCCGGGTGCGGGTTCGGCCCGCTCGGACCGGGCCCAGCGCCGCCGTCCGCCCGTCCCCGGCCGGCGCCTGCTCCCTCGAGGACGACGAGCTGGGTGGCGGCCCAGGCCGCCACCTGGGCCAGGTGGGTGACGACCACCACCTGCGTGCTCCGGGCCAGTCGGGCGAGGTCGTCGTCCGACCTCCAGGAGCGGCGCGGCCGCCGACCCCGAGGTCGACCTCGTCGAAGACGAGGTCCGCCGAGGTCCCGGCGGCCTCGCGCTCGTGCTCCCCGGCCTCGGCGAGACCACTTCAGGGCAGGCACGATGCGGCTGAGCTCGCCCCGAGACCCCCTTGCCCGGGGGCAGGGCCGGCGCGCCGGGTGGGCGGTCAGCAGGAGGTCACCGTCTCGGCGCCGGTCGGGCCGGCCTCGGCGAGCGGCTCGAACGCGACGCTCAGGCAGGCGCCCCTCATCTGCAGGCCCTCCAGCTCGCCGGTCACCGCCGCCTCGAGCCCGCTCCCCCAGCGCCCGGCGGGCGGCAGGAAGCTCGGCGGCGCAGCGGTCGAGGCGCTCATCGGCCTCGGCCAGGGGCTGGTCAGGGCCTCCGAGGCGTCTTGCGGGCCGTCGAGCTCGGCCAGGCGCTCGGCGATGCGGGCGCGGAAGGCCAGGAGCGCGTCGACGTCCTCGAGGCGCTCCCCGTCGCCGACCTCGCGCAGCACCCGGGTCAGGGCGGCGCGCCGGTCCTGGACCCAGGCCAGGCGCTCCGGGTCGGCGTCGAGGGGAGTCCAGGTACTCCCCCAGCTCGGCGGCGATATCGGGCCGAGTCGATGGCCAGCCGCCATGCGCCGGGCCAGGGTGGACAGGACCGGGTCGACGTCGTGGACGGGGGCCAGGGCGCGCTCGGCCGCGGCGACGAGGCCAGGACGTCCGGGGCCCGCGAGACGACGGCCTCCTCGTCGCCGGGCCAGGGGCCGCCCCTGGGCCGCCGAGGCGGCGCGGCGCAGGTCCCTCGGCGCGCTCGAGGCCGGGCCGCCTCGGCGGCCAGGCGCGCGTCCTCGCCGGGACCGGGGTCGAGCCGCTCGACGGCGGCGAGCCAGGGAGCGCAGCCGGGTCGCCTCGGCGCGGCAGGCCCGCGCGCCGGTCCGCCACTCCTCCAGGGCCTCGGCGGCGGCCTGGCGGGCGCGGTGAGGCCTCGGCGTAGCGGCGGCACAGCGCGGCGTGCTCGCGCCCGCCCAGGCAGTCAGGGCGCGCCGCTGGGCCGGGTCGAGCGGAGCCTGAACTGGTCCCCCTGTCCGTGGACCGACACCAGGTGGGCGCCGACCTCGGACAGGGACGGCGGAGGGACCGCCCGCCCGCCCAGGTGGGCGCGCGAGCGCCGGAGGCCGGCACGGTGCGCGAGACGATGAGCTCATCGTCCTCCAGCTCGGCCCCGGCCTCGGCGGGCGCGCCGGGATGGCGGGGAGTCGCCGTCGAGGGTGAAGACCCCTCGACGAGGGCGCGCTCGGCCCCCGCGCGCACGATCGTGGACTCGGCGCGCTGCCCCAGCAGCAGGCCGAGCGAGGTCAGCACCATGGTCTTGCCGGCCCCGGTCTCGCCGGTCAGGGGCGGTCAGCCCCGGGGACAGGACCAGGTCCGCCTCCTCGATGACGCGGTCCTCGATGTGCAGCGACTCGATCACGAACGCCCCTCCGCGCCGCCCGTCCCCGCCGTCTCGGCCCGCCAGCCCTCGACGGGCAGATCAGATTTGCGCACCAGCCGGGTCGAGAAGGGGCGTCGTTGAGCCTGGCCAGGCGCACCGGGCGCGGGGCGCGCGTCACCCGGATCCGGCTGCCCGTGGGCACGTCGAGGCAGCGGCGCCCGTCGCACCAGATCTCGGCGCCGCCGAAGCCGGTGCGCTGGACCACGACCTCCAGGCAGGAGTCAGGGCCCACGACGAGGGGCCGGGTGAACAGGGCGTGCGCGGCCAGCGGCACGAGCAGGATCGCCTCGACCTCCGGCCAGATGACGGGGCCGCCGCCGGAGAAGGCGTGAGCGGTCGAGCCGGTGGGCGTGGACACCACCAGCCCGTCGCAGCCGAAGGAGGACACGGCCTGCCCGTCGACGCCGATGGCGACCTCCAGCATCCGGGCCCGGTCGCGCTTCTCCAGGGCGGCCTCGTTGAGCGCCCAGTCGCGGGTGACGGCGCCCTCGGGGGTCTCGACCGCGATGTCGAGGGTCATTCGCGTCTCCACGCAGTAGCGCCCGGCGACGACATCGGCGACGACCTGCTCGACGGCCTCCGGGTCGGCCTCGGCGAGAAGCCCACGTGCCCGGTGTTGACGCCGACCAGCGGCACGTCGTGCTCGCGGGCGATCTCGCAGGCCCGCAGGATGGTGCCGTCGCCGCCCAGGACGAGGACGAAGTCGACGCCGTCGTCCCCGCCGAGGGCCGACGGGCTCGACGCCGTGGGCGCGCAGGGCCGCCTCGGCGCGCGCGACGGCCAGGGCCGTGGGCGCGGCCTTGCGGTGCGGCGGGACGGGCTTGTCGTTGAGATCGCGTTGGAGGACCATGACGCGCCGTATCGGGCGGATGGCGGCGTCAGGGGTCGGTCACGGGCGTCTCCTCCCTCCGCCCGCGCCGGGCGATCCGGCCGGGCCCTCGGCAACGGCACGGCGCGCCTCGTCCTCCAGCCAGGGGCCGGTCAGGTCCCCGGGGCCGTGGGCGCGAGCGGCGTGCATGGAGACAAAGTACTCGACGTTGCCGGCGGGCCCGGGCAGCGAGGGAGGCGGTGACGGCGTCGACGCCCAGGCCCAGCCGTGGGCCGCGGCCGCGACCTCCAGCACGGTCTCGACGTACGGCTCGGGGTCCCTGACCACGCCCCCGCGTCCCAGCCGCCGCCTGCCGACCTCGAACTGCGGCTTGACCGCGAGCAGCAGGTCGGCGTCGGGCGCAGCCGCCCGCACGAGGGCGGGCAGCACCAGGGTCAGGAGATGAAGGACAGGTCGCCCGACGACGAGCCCCGGGGCGGGGGCGACCGCCTCGAGCGCGGTGCGCGCATTGGTGCGCTCAGGACCGTGACCCGCGGGTCGGACCGCAGCGACCAGGCCAGCTGGCCGTACCCGACGTCGACGGCGACGACGTGCTCGGCGCCGCGGCGCAGGAGGACGTCGGTGAAGCCCCCGTGGAGCCCCGGCGTCCAGGCACCGGCGGCCCTCGACCCGCGGCGCCAGCCCCCGGGCGCTCAGGGCGTCCAGGGCGCCGGCGAGCTTGTGCGCCCCTGCGCGAGACGTAGTCGTCCCCTCCGGGGTCGATGATCTCGATCGCCCGGGCCGGGTCGACCTGCCTGGCGGGCTTGAGGACGACAGCGCCGTCGAGCGTGACGCGCCCGTCGGTCACGAGCCGGGCGGCCTGGTCGCGCGAGCGCGCCAGGCCCCGGCGGACCAGCTCGAGTCAATGCGTGTGAGACGTGCCATGGGGCGGCGCGCCGCTCAGTCCTCGGCCTCGCGCAGCTCGCGCTGAGATCCTCGTGGATGTCGGCCAGGGCGGCGGCGCGCTCGTCCAGGGCGAGGTCGCCTATGGCCGCCAGGTCCCCGGCGTGGTCCGTCAGGGGCCCGACAGGGCGGGGGCGTCGGCGCGGGGACGGGGCCGGGACGGGGACGGGGCGCGGGCGGGCGGGCCAGGGCGCTCACCCTCAGCTCCTCAGGGGCGCCGACGACGCGCAGCTCGGGGACCTCGGGGCGGCGCCCCCGCGTCGAGGCGCTCCCAGACCGCGCAGGCCAGCGCCCGGTAGGCGTCCAGTGCGACGTCGACCGGCGGCCGGGCTGCGCGGCGGCGCCGCCGTCCTCCTCCCACTCCAGGGCGGTCCCGGCCACCCGGGCGCGGCAGGCCCGGCCCGCCACCAGGGCCCTCGTCGTCCGCGACCCGGGTCACCCGCGGGTGGGGCTCCAGCAGTCCGCGCAGGTCGGTGTGGAGGAATCCGGGGCGCTCCTCGGGCGCGGCCAGGAGGACGTCGCGGGCGGAGCTGACGCCGGTGAGCACGTGCAGGCCGGCGATGCCGGCGGCGCGAGCCCCACGTGGTCGGTGTTGAGGCGGTCGCCCACGGCCAGCGGGCGCTCGCCCCCCGCGCGCTCCAGGGCGCGGCGGTAGATGCCGGGGAACGGCTTGCCCGCGGCGAGGTAGTCCTCACCGGTCGCGTTGGCGACGGCGGCCACGAGGCTGCCGTTGCCCAGGGCGAAGCCGCGCTCGGTGGGCAGGGTGGCGTCGGTGTTGGTGGCGACGTGGATCGCGCCCGCGCGAATCGCGTAGGCGCCCTCGCTCATCATGGCCCAGTCGACCGCGGGGTCCCAACCCCTGGACGACGGCGGCGGGGTCCTGGTCGGCGCTGTCCACGACGGTGAAGCCCTCGTCCGTCAGGGCCCGGCGCACGCCGTCCCCGCCGACCACGAGCACCCGGGCGCCCGGCTCGAGGCGCTCGCGCAGGAGGGCGGCGGCGTCCATGGCGGCGGTGAAGACCTCGCGGGCGAGGCCTCGATGCCGTTCGCGGCGAGTTTGTCGACGACGGTTTGCGGCGCCCGGGAGGCGTTGTTGGTGATGAAGGACAGGCCCATGCCCAGCGCCCGGGCGCCGTTGGCGCCCTCGGCCGCGTGCGGGATCCTCGCCTCGCCGGCGAAGCAGACGCCGTCGAGGTCGAGCAGGGCGACGTCGTAGGCCCGGGCCAGCGGCCGGGAGCTGGACAGCAGCGGGGTGGACGGCGCGGAGTCGTCGGTCGGGTCGGTCATGTCTCCTCCTCCTCATCCGCCGGGGGCGTCGCCCGGGGATCCTCGGCGTTCTCGACACCGTCGGCGTCGTCGGCAGGGTCGCAGCGGTCCCGGGCGGCGTTCCCCGGGTCGGCGGCGTCGGGACGTCGGGCGGCGCCGACGGATCGCCGGACTCTTCGTCGTCGGGCTCCTCCGGTCCCTCCGGCTCCTCGATTCCTCATCGTCCTGCGCGACGTCGTAGACCTCGATCTCCTCCTCGTCCTCCTGCGGCCCCTCGCCGATGCGCACGCGCACGGCCTCGGCCTCCTCGACGCGGCCGAGCTCCTCCAGCCGATCGGCGCGCACCGAGTGCAGGCGGCGCAGGGTCTCGCGGTCCCCGCGGAACATGAGGATGGCCTCCTCGATGACGACGAGCCCGAGCTCGGTCTGGCCCATCTCGTGGCGGACGCCGGAGACCACCATGGCGATCTCCGCCTCCTCCCGATCGTCGAGCTGAGCGGGGTCCGCCCCCTGGGCCGCCTTGAGCGCGCGGTCCAGGTTGCCCAGGGCGCGCTCGCAGTCCGCCTCGATCGCCCGGTGGAGGTCCAGGCCCGACAGCCGCCTGGCCGCACGGATATCGCGCAGGGCCTCCTGGTAGTGGCCCGACAGGTAGGCGGCGATGCCCGCGGACTCGCGGACCACGGCGACGCGCCCGGCGTGCGAGGCGGCGTAGCGGGCGTGCTGATGGGCCAGCTCGGGGATCGGAGTCGAGCAGGCGCTGCAGCATGATGAGGTGACGGGCGACGTTCTCGGCGTTGGCGCGTCCGAGGGCCCCGCAGCTCGCGCGTCGCGCGGAGGCCTCGGATCCTGGGGCATGACGTCCTCGGGCACCGGCGGCTCGGGGACGCGGGCCCGCTGCGGCGGCCGGGAGTCGCGGCGCTGGGCGCCGCCGCGCCGGGCCTCGTCCCGCGTCCGCCCTGCTCCGGTCCCTGCTCGCCGCGCGCTCGTCCCATTCGCGGCGCCGTCCGTCGCGCCCGGAGGGGCGACGACGCCGTCCTCGAAGTCGCGACGGCGCGCTCCGCGGCGGCCATCGAAGGAGCCGCGGGGATCATCGCGCCATGCGCGGGCCCCGTCACGGGAACTGCGTCGGTCGTCTCCCGCCTCCCCGGTGCGACGGCGATCGCCGTCGTCCTGCGGGGCGGCCTCGCCCGTCGTCGCGCGAGAGCGGCGTCGCTGAAGGAGTCCCGATCCTCCCGGCGTCCCCTGGCGGGACGTCCGAAGCCGTGCCGGGCCGATCCCGATGCTCCGCGGCGGGGGGACGGCTCGCGCCTGCTGTGGGCCATGTAGTGTCTCGTTTCCTGGTCGTTGGGGGCGGGTGAACGGCCCGACGATACGGATCCAAGCCTATCGCGTTCCGGCTGGGGTGGTCCAGGCGTGGCCCCGCTACCCTCGTGCGGGGTGGCGGGGCCGGTGTGGTGGTGTGTTCCGGTGGTGTCCTACTCTTCCGCTCCCTGGTGGGGGCAGTACCATTGGCGCTGGGGGCTTAGCTTCCGGGTTCGGTATGGGTTCCGGGCGTTTCCCCTGCCCGCTGTGGCCGCCGGGACGGTGGTGGGGTTGTGGTGCGCGGTGCCCGGCCCCCCGTGTGTGGGGGTGGGTGGGTTGGTTCTGGGCTGCGTAGTGGACGCGGGTGGTCATTTCCCGCCCGTCCGCGCGCTCGGGCGCTGGTGTGCGTGTGTGTGGGTGTGGTTCGTGTCGGCCTATTAGTACCGGTCGGCTGGAGCCCGTTGCCGGGCTTGCACCTCCGGCCTATCGACCCAGTGGTCCACTGGGGGCCTTCCACAGCCCCCGATGGGCGCCGTGGGGACCTGGTCTTGAGGTGGTTTCCCGCTTAGATGCCTTCAGCGGTTACCCTTCCGGACGTGGCTAACCAGCGGTGCCCTGGCGGGACAACTGGCGCACCAGAGGTCCGTCCGTCCCGGTCCTCTCGTACTGGGGACAGGGTCTCCTCGAGTCTCCTGCGCGCGCAGAGGATGAGGGACCGAACTGTCTCACGACGTTCTAAACCCAGCTCGCGTACCGCTTTAATGGGCGAACAGCCCAACCCTTGGGACCTGCTCCAGCCCCAGGATGCGACGAGCCGACATCGAGGTGCCAAACCATGCCGTCGATATGGACTCTTGGGCAGGATCAGCCTGTTATCCCCGGGGTACCTTTTATCCGTTGAGCGACGACCCGTCCACACGGGACCGCCGGATCACTAGTTCCTGCTTTCGCACCTGCCCGACCCGTCGGTCTCGCAGTCAAGCCCCCTTGTGCACTTGCACTCGACACCTGGTTGCCGACCAGGCTGAGGGGACCCTTGAGCGCCTCCGTTACCCTTTGGGAGGCAACCGCCCCAGTTGAACTACCCGCCAGGCACTGTCCCTGACCCGGATCACGGGCCCGAGGTTCAGGCGCACGACACGGCCGGAGTGGTATCTCAACGACGACTCCGCCGCCGCTGACGCGGCGGCCTCACAGTCTCCCACCTATCCTGCACGAGCCGAACCGGGCGCCAATACCAAGCTGCAGTGAAGGTCCCGGGGTCTTTCCGTCCTTCTGCGCGCAACGAGCATCTTTACTCGTAATGCAATTTCGCCGGGCCCGTGGTGGAGACAGCGGGGGAGTCGTTACGCCATTCGTGCAGGTCGGAACTTACCCGACAAGGAATTTCGCTACCTTAGGATGGTTATAGTTACCACCGCCGTTCACTGGGGCTTGAATTCACCGCTTCACCCCCGCAAGGGGGGCTGACGGGTCCTCTTGACCTTCCAGCACCGGGCAGGCGTCAGTCCGTATACATCGCCTTGCGGCTTCGCACGGACCTGTGTTTTTAGTAAACAGTCGCTCCCCCCTGGCCTCTGCGACCCCTCACCCCCAGCCCGCTCGGGCCTCAGGGTTCGGGCCCCTTCTCCCGAAGTTACGGGGGCGTTTTGCCGAGTTCCTTCACCACGGTTCGCCCGTGCGCCTGGGCATGCTCTGCCCGACCACCTGTGTCGGTTTGGGGTACGGGCGGACCGGCCCCTCGCGTCGAGGCTTTTCTCGGCGCCACAGGATCACCCTGCTTCCCCGACCCCACCGGGCCGGGTCACCATCGCGCCTCACCCCCGCCATCGAAGGCAGCCGCCCGGATTTGCCTGGGCGGCGGGCCGCGCGCTTGAACGGGCCGAGCCATCAGACCGCGGGGCCACCACTGCGCGTCACCCCTGTTAATACGCTTGCCTACCTGCGCGGAGGGTCCCCAGACCCCCGCCGCCCGCCCGCCCGGCCCGAAGACCGGGACGCGGGGCGTACATCGGGCGGCGCGGGGCGTGAGTCAGCACCCGCGCGTCGGCACGGTCGGTATCCGGTCCGGTACGGAATATCAACCCGTCATCCATCGACTACGCCCGTCGGCCTCGCCTAGGTCCCGACTCACCCAGGGCGGACCAGCCTGGCCCTGGAACCCTTGGTCATACGGCGCTGGGGACTCCCACCCAGTATCGCTACTCATGCCTGCATTCTCACTCCCGCGCCGTCCACCCCCGGTCACCCGGCGGCTTCACCCGGCGCGGGACGCTCCCTACCACCCGCCGCGCCCCACCGCCCCCACAGGGGCGGCGGGCCCTATCGCGGCGGATCCGCGGCTTCGGCGGCGCGCTTGAGCCCCGCTCAGTGTCGGCGACGACCACTTGACCAGTGAGCTGTACGCACTCTTTCAAGGATGGCTGCTTCTGAGCCAACCTCCTGGTTGTCACCGCGACCGCACATCCTTTCCCACTTAGCGCGCGCTTAGGGGCCTTAGCCGGCGATCCGGGCTGTTCCCTCTCGACCGCGAAGCTTATCCCCCGCGGTCTCACTGCCCCGCTCACCGCCCGACGGCATTCGGAGTTCGGCTGACGCCAGTAACCCTGTGGGGCCCATCAGCCAACCGGTAGCTCTACCTCCGCCGGGGAGCACGGGACGCTGCACCCAAATGCATTTCGGGGAGAACCAGCTATCACGGGGTTTGATTGGCGCTTTCACCCCTACCCACAGCTCATCCCCCATTTTCAACTGAGGCGGGTGCGGTCCTCCACACGCTCTTACACGTGCTTCAACCTGGCCATGGGTAGATCACCCCGCTTCGGGTCCGCGCCGCCACTGGGCGCCCCATTCGAGACTCGCTGTCGCTACGGCTCCCCACACGGGTTAACCTCGCGACGCGGCGGCGACTCGCAGGCTCATTCTTCAATAGGCACGCCATCACCCCCGCCCCCGGACACACGGCCGGGGATGCGACAAGGGGCTCTGACGGCTCGTGAGCGCCCGGTTTCAGGTACTGTTTCACTCCCCTCCCGGGGTACTTTTTCACCATTCCCTCACGGTACTCGTCCGCTATCGGTCATCGGGAGGTATTCAGGCGGACCGAGTGGTCTCGGCAGATTCTACAGAGATTCCACGGGCCCCCGTGCTACTGGGGGCCGCGCCCACGCAGCCGACCGGGTTCCGCCTACAGGGGCTCGTCACCGCTGCGGCCCCCATCCCAGGGGATTCGGCTACCCGACCGGTTCAATGCACTGCGCCCGCCGCGGCGGCGACGGGAAGAACGCGCCCCGACAACACCGCGCCGCAACCCTCCCGCCGGGTGATCGCACGCACGGTTTAACCATCATCCGCTTCCGCTCGCCACTACTCACGGAATATCCACTCCTGCGGGTACTGAGATGTTTCACTTCCCGCGTCACCCCCGCGCCCTATGACACTTCAGACGCGGGTGACGCCCCACAACGGGCGCCGGGTCCCCATTCGGAAACCCTCGGATCACAGCCCGCAAGCCGGCTCCCGAGGAATATCGCAGGCCACCGCGTCCTTCATCGGCCCCCGATGCCAAGGCATCCACCGAACGCTCATAAAACGAACACACACACAACACAACACACGGCGCACGGCGACGCTACGCACACCGGGCGCGCGCCGCACGACCCGCAAACCCAAACAAAAACAAACAAACGGAGCGACCAGCGGGCACAATCACGATACCGCGGCCGCCCGCAGATGCTCGCGTCCACTATGCAGTTCACAACCAACGCCCGAAACCCCTCGACCCCCACAAAAAGACAGGGGGGGGGGCCGAGGGCATGACACCAGGGCGCACCGCCCCAGTACCCGACAGCATGCGCGCCCACCCACGCCCGCCAGGCGAACCCGACGGGCCCCCACGCGCCGCAAATCACGATGAGGAGAGGGGGAGGCGCGGGCCCCGCACCGGCAGAACCCGCCCCCCAGCGCCCGCAGCAATTAATAGAACCCCTTAGAAGGAGGTGATCCAGCCGCACCTTCCGGTACGGCTACCTTGTTACGACTTCGTCCCAATCACCGGCCCCGCCTTCGACCGCTCCCCATGGGGCCACGGGCTTCGGGCGTCGCCGACTTTCATGACGTGACGGGCGTGTGTACAAGGCCGAGAACGTATTCACCGCAGCAATGCTGATCTGCGATTACTAGCGACTCCGACTTCACGGTGTCGAGTTGCGAGACACCGATCCGAACTGAGACCGGCTTTAAGGGATTCGCCCCGCCTCGCGGCATCGCAACCCTCTGTACCGGCCATTGTAGCATGCGTGAAGCCCAGGACGTCAGGGGCATGATGATTTGACGTCGTCCCCACCCTCCTCCGAGTTGACCCCGGCAGTCTCCCGAGAGTCCCCGCCACGACGCGCTGGCAACACGGGACAGGGGTTGCGCTCGTTGCGGGACTTAACCCAACATCTCACGACACGAGCTGACGACAACCATGCACCACCTGCAGGGGCGCCCGAAAAAGGGGAAAGCGCCGTCTCGGCACGCCGCCCCCATGTCAAGCCCTGGTGAGGTTCTTCGCGTTGCATCGAATTAATCCGCATGCTCCGCCGCTTGTGCGGGCCCCCGTCAATTCCTTTGAGTTTTAGCCTTGCGGCCGTACTCCCCAGGCGGGGCACTTAATGCGTTAGCTGCGGCGCGGACCCCCGCCGAGCAGGGCGCCCACACCTAGTGCCCAACGTTTACGGCGTGGACTACCAGGGTATCTAATCCTGTTCGCTCCCCACGCTTTCGCTCCTCAGCGTCAGTAACGGCCCAGAGACCCGCCTTCGCCACCGGTGTTCCTCCTGATATCTGCGCATTCACCGCTACACCAGGAGTTCCAGCCTCCCCTACCGCACTCCAGCCGGCCCGTACCCACCACAAGCCCCGGTTGAGCCGGAGGATTTCACGGCGGACGCGACCGGCCGCCTACAAGCCCTTTCACGCCCAATAATTCCGGACAACGCTCGCGCCCTACGTATTACCGCGGCTGCTGGCACGTAGTTAGCCGGCGCTTCATGCCCCGGCTACCGTCAACCCCGCCACAACGGACGGGGCCTTCACCACCGGAAACAGAGGTTCCTGACCCGAAGCCTCCATCCCTCACGCGACGTCGCTGCATCAGGCTTCCGCCCATTGTGCAATACCCCCACTGCTGCCTCCCGCGAGTCTGGGCCGATGTCTCAGTCCCAGTGTGGCCGCCCACCCTCTCAGGCCGGCTACCCGTCACCGCCTTGGTGGGCCATCACCCCACCAACAAGCTGATAGGCCGCGAGCCCATCCCCCACCGAAACACCCGAAGATGAAACTATCCCGACCAGGCCCATGCGGACCAGCCGGACACACCCCGTATTAGCCGCCGCTTTCAAGCGGTTATCCAGGAGCGAGGGGCAGGTTACTCACGTGATACTCACCCGTTCGCCACTCAACCCACCACAAAAAGAGCAGGCCCGTTCGACTTGCATGTTAAGCACGCCGCCAGCGTTCGTCCTGAGCCAGGATCAAACTCTCCAAACAAAACCAACCCAAACAAACCAACACGACAGAAGCGGAAACAAGCCCGGGCCAGCAACGAAGCCGGAGAAACAAAAACCCCGAACCCAGACCCGACACCCCCACAAACCAACCCGCGGAAACCACAACCCCATCACCCAGGACAAAGCACGCGAACAGAAGAACAGAAGCACCGGACGGAAAAACAACGCCCGAAAACACCACAACAAGCAGCAGAAAACCGGGCTATACGACCCCACCACGGGAACTGACACACGCGCCTGCCCGACCACCCGACCACACGAAGGAAAACCCAGGCAACCGAGGCGCGCGCAGCACCCCAGACCTGCCCCCACGAAAAAGAGCAGACACCCGGGCGCCAGACCCCACTTGGAACCCCCGCAACCACCCACCCAACAAGCAGGAGCAGAACAGACGAGAAACACAGAAACCCAGAAGCCCAGACCGACGGACAAGCCGAACAACCCCCAAAAGAAACCCCAACCCCCGCCAAAACCACGAACACAAAAACATGACACACTATCGAGATCTCGACAACACACCCACCGGGACTCCACGATCCGCATCTGCGGACCGCCTCCTCCGGAAGCGCTCTGAGGGAGCATCGGTCAGCCGCACGTCCGAAGCAGATTCCGGACCGGGCCGGCGGTAACCGGTCTCCTACGACTTTCCAGTCCTCGGCCTCCGTCGGGTCATTGGATCTCTCCATCCCCGCTCGGGCCGGAGAGAACATTACGCACCGGCGGGGAGGCGGTCAAACCGAGAGACGGTGAGCCCGCGCACAATGCGGGCTCACCGTCCTATCCGTCCTGTCCGGGGCGATTCCCCGACCCGGCGCCCCGTCAGGGCCGGCGCGCCACGGCCAGGGTGCGCCGGCCCTTGCGGACCAGTACCGCCGCCCGCCAGCAGCTGCTCCTGGGCGATCAGGGCGTCCTCGTCGAGCACCTTGACGTTGTTGGTAGGCGCCTCGGCGGCGACCGTCTTGCGGGCCGCGCCGCTGCCCCTCTCCAGACCCGCGCTCACGAGCAGGTCGACGATCGTGGATCTGCCCACCGTCAGCTCCGCCGTCGGCAGGGTCGGCGACCGCGGCCAGGAGCGTCGCCTCGTCGAGGTCGCCGAGGTCGCCGCGCTCACAGGGCGGCGGTGGCGGCCTGCGCCCGCGCCGTCGCCTCGGCCCCGTGGACCCAGGTGGTGACCTCGCGGGCCAGAACCCGCTGGGCCTCGCGGGCCCTGGGGTTCTGGGCCGTGGCCGTCTCGAGGCGCTCGATCTCGTCCCGGTCCAGGAAGGTGAAGATCTTCAGGAAGCGCACGACGTCGACGTCCTCGACCCGCAGCCAGAACTGGTAGAAGGCGTGAGGGCTGAGCATGTCGGGTCGAGCCAGACCGCCCCGCCCTCGGACTTGCCGAACTTGGTGCCGTCGGCCTTGGTAATCAGGGGGTTGGTCATGAGGTGGACGGAGGCGCCCTCCACCTTGTGGATGAGGTCCACGCCCCCCACGAGATTGCCCCACTGGTCATTGCCGCCGATCTCGAGGGTGCAGCCGTAGCGGCGGAAGAGCTCGAGGTAGTCGTTGGCCTGGAGGATCTGGTAGCTGAACTCCGTGTGGAGATGCCCTCGTCGCCGGCCAGCCGGCGGGCCACGACGTCCTTGGCGAGCATCGTGCCCATGCGGAAGTGCTTTGCCGATGTCGCGCAGCAGGTCGATGGCGCCCAGGTCGCCGGTCCAGTCCAGGTTGTTGACGATGCGCGCCGGGTTGTCGCCCTCGAAGTCCAGGAGGTTCTCCAGCTGGGCCTGCAGGCTCCTGGCCCATCCGGCGACCACGTCGCTGGAGTTGAGGGGCGCTCGCCCCTGGCCCTCGGGGTCGCCGATGAGGCCGGTGGCGCCGCCGACCAGGGGCCAGGGATGGTGGCCCGCCATCTGGAGGTGGCGCATGACCTTGATGGCGACGAGGTGGCCGTGGTGCAGACTGGGCGCCGTGGGGTCGAAGCCGCAATAGAAAGGTGAGCCGCCCCCCGGTGAGCGCCGCGCGGAGCTCGTCGATATCGGTGTGCTGGGCGATGAGGCCCCGCCACTGCAGCTCGTCCAGGATGTCGGGTCACGGTCCTGTCGCCTTCCATGGGTCGGGCTCAGTGCCTCCCGCTGAGCTCGGGGCCGGGCGTGCCGCTCCGGCGCGGCTAGTGTGCCACGTCCGACGGCGCGGCTCCGGCCGTGTCCGCATCGATGCGAGCAGGGCGGGTCGCGGCCGGGGCTGCCGCCGAAGGGACCCGACGCGGGCGGGAGCGGAAACGCTGTTCAGGAGCTCGGCGCCCCGGGCGAGATCACCGGCAGGCCGACGACGGCGGCCGCCGCCCATGCGCTTAGTCGAGGTGACGATCGCCGTCGCGCCGCAGCGCAGAGCCGCGCACACGTGCAGCGCGTCCAGGGGACCGCAGGTCGGTCCGCCGATGAGCCGGCCTCGCCGCTGTAGAGGGAGAGGCGGCATGTCGTAGATCGTCGAGGGTCGCGAGGAATGCGCTGACCGCCTCCTGCGTGAGCAGCTCGTGGCGGTGGACCGCCCGACGCAACTCGGTCTCGAGCAGGAGGCGCTGATGAGCTCTCGGCCGAGTCGTCTCGCACGTACGCTCGGTAAGCGCCGTGGACTCGGACTCCCGCTTGATGAGCTTCATCGCGGCCGAGGTGTCGAGGTACCACCTACATCGGTCGTCCCGGATCGCGGCCAGGGTGACCTCACTGGGCTCACCGGACGGATCCGCGGAAAGGGTCCGCAAGTTCCCAGATCGACCGGGTGGCGGGCCTGATGCGCCTCAGGTCCGAATCATCCGACAGGGGCACCACGGCGCCACGGAACCCCTCGACAGGTCCTCGAGCACCTCGCCCGCCTCGACGCGGACGTAGCACGGCCCCGCTGTCGTTCCTCATCTCCCGCTGACCGATCTGCGCAATAGTCATGCACCAAGCGTGTAGCGCGGCAGCATCCGCGGTCGAGGGCGGTGGCCGAGGGCGCTTTCGGACCCCGATCTCCCGCCGTTCGGCGCGATCCCGCTCATCCGCGCGGGCCGGGCGTCTCCCGGCCCATCGTGGTGCACGCGACCGGAGGGGCGTCGCCCGTTCACGTCAGCCGCCCCAGGCCGGTCCCAGGTCGAGCGGTAGCGCCAGCACATGCGCCGCCGCAGGGCGGCAGCCGGGCAGGACGCGCGCGCCGCGGCGGCGCGGATCTCGCGCAGCGACTCGCGCGGCGGCGCGACGGGCACGCCGATGTCCGCACCTCCCGGTGCCACCGGCTCGCGACCCAGTTGGGGAGGACGCTCCAGGGCGCTCAGCGCCCGGTCCCCCAGGCCCTCGTCCGCGGCGAGGCCCGACGACGCACAGCCGTCCGCCCGGCGCCACGAATCCGGACAGCGCCCTGAGCCCCTCCTCCAGCGGCGGGTGGTGGAGCACCGCCACGCAGGTGACGGTCCGGAAGACGCCGACTTCGCCGCGCAGCGCGGGTCGAGGGCATCGGCCCGGCGCACGACGGCGCCCCGGACACCGCCAGGCGCGCCCGGGCGCGCTCGGCCGTCGCGGGGATCCGCTCGATGCCGACCGCCTCCCTCACACCGCCGCGAGCCGCTGGACCAGCAGTCCTCCCGCAGCCGACGTCGAGCGCCCGCCCGCCGCGCCGCGGCGTCGGCCCATGAGCGCTCGTCGTGGAAGGCCGCGTTGTGGTTCCAGTAGGTCGCGGCGCTCGTCCGCTCACCGCCCTCCTGCGCCGGGGCGCGGCGGCCCCTGTAGGGGAGACGGTCGGCTCGCCGTCGATCCAGAAGCGCCAGGGAGAGGCCGCGCCGCCGCCGGGCTCGGCCACGCCCGTGCGCGCGGTGCGTGATGAGCGAGGTCGGCCACGGGCGCGTCGGGCAGCGCGAGGCTCAGGCGGGCGCCCGCTCCCAGGCGGACCCTGTCGTCGTCCCGGGTCAGGCCCAGGGCGGCACAGGCGGGCCGGTCCGCGGGCCAGATCCCGGTCGTGCTGGCGGCGCGCCGACGGCGCCGGGCCAGGTCCGCCCCGCGGTCACCTCGCCCGCGCGCAGGAGCACGGCCCGCGACAGCCCTCGGGCCCGCACACGATATTGGCGCAGTGATGCGCCGTCGGTGAAGTAGACGTAAACCGCCCCGGCCGCCTCGAACATCGTCGCATTACGGGCGGTGCGGCCGCGGAAGGCGTGAGAGCCGGGATCCTCCTCCCGCGGCAGCCTCCACCTCGGTGAGCCGCACGGCGACCGCGCCCTCGGAGTCCTGCGCCCGCAGGACCGCCCCGAGCAGGCAGGGCACACCTCAGCGGGTCGCCGGGCTGAGGAGGTCGAGGACCTCCCAGGGCGTTCGGCGCACCGGTGGGCGGGTCCGCGCCTGGCGCAGTCACGTCATGGCCCGTCGAGGGTCCGGAGGCGTCGTCGCCGGAGGATCGGGAGGCGAGGGAGGCCGCCTGGCGCCGCGGGGCGGTCGAGCACGGAGCCCTGGAGAAGACGCGCAGCCCGGCGGTGCGCTCGATCGCACGGGCCAGCTGCTCGGCCACCCGGACCGGCGCGGTGCCGCCGCGGCCGCGGCGCGCGGCCACGGAGCCCTGCGCGGACAGGACCTCGCGCACGCCCGGGGTCAGGCGGGGGTCGATGGCGGCGAAAGTCGTCGTCGGTGAGGTCCCACAGCTCGACGCCCGCTGCCTCGCACCGCCTCACGCAGGCGCCGGAGATCTCGTGGGCGCTGCGGAAGGGCACGCCCTGCTTGACCAGCCACCGGCGACGTCGGTGGCCAGGAGAAGCCCGGGGGCCAGCGCCGCCATGCGCTCCAGGGTGCAGGGTCATGGTCCCGATCATGCCCGCCACGGCCGGGAGCAGGACGGCCAGGGTGTCCACGGCGTCGAAGACGGGCTCCTTGTCCTCCTGCAGGTCGCGGTCGTAGGCCAGCGGCAGGCCCTTGAGGACGGCGAGCAGGCCCGTGAGGTCGCCGATGAGGCGGCTGCCTTGCGCGCGCGAGCTCGGCGACGTCGGGGAGTTCTTCTTCTGCGGCATGATCGACGAGCCGGTCGAGAAGGAGTCGTCGAGGGTGACGAAGCCGAATCTCGCGTGTTCCAGATGATGATCTCCTCGCTCAGGCGCGAGACGTCCACCGCGATCATGCGCCAGGACGAAGGAGAACTCGGCCACCACGTCCCGGGCCGAGGTGGCGTCGATGGAGTTCTCCGCGGCGGAGTCGAAGCCGAGATCGGCGGCGACGGCGCTCGGGGTCCATGCCGAGCGTGTTGCCGGCCAGCGCCCCGAGGCCGTAGGGGCACGGCGGCGCGCGCGTCCCAGTCCTCAGGCGCTCGACGTCGCGCATGAGCGGCCAGGCGGGCGAGCAGCGGTGGTGGGCCACGAGCACCGGCTGGGCGTGCGCATGTGGTGCGCCGGGCATGATCGCCCTGCCGGCGCGGGCCGCCTGCCCTGTCAGGGGCGTCGACGACGTCGAGGACGAGGCCCGGCGATATGACGCGCCCGGTCGCGCAGGTACATGCGGATGAGGTGGCGATCTGGTCGTTGCGGGAGCGGCTCGGCGCGCAGGCGCCCGCCCAGGTCGGCCCCGGCGCTCAGGAGGCCGCGCCCAGGGCGGTGCACGTCCTCGTCGGCGGGGTCCGGGCGAAGGCCCCCGATACGACGTCGTCCTCGAGCCGGTTCAGGGCGTCGAGCATGCGCCGGCCAGCTGGGCGTCGTCGAGCAGGCCTGCGAGCGGCCAGCGCCCGGCGTGGGGCTCAGATCCGGCGATGTCGTAGCGGGCCAGGCGCCAGTCGAAGTGAGTGGACACGCTCAGCGCGGCCAGCGTCGGCGGGACCGCCGGTGAAGCGACCGCCCCACAGGCTGACTCTCGGGGCGTCGACCGGACGGGCTGGGCGCGGCGAGTACCGGCTGGTTGCTGGACTGGCTCATGACCCCATGATGGGCCCATGCGGCCTGTCGGCGCGCGGACGGCAGCGGAAGAGAGCGGCGGGCGGACGCGCCCGCGGACCGCCCGCCCGGAGGAAGGAGACCCTGTTCCGTTCGTCACGTTTCCCGCCGTATTCCATGCCATCATGGGGCATGACCACTGCATCGGACGCCCTCTTCCCCGGCAAGCACTTCATCTCCACCGTGCTCGAGGCACTGGACACCAAGACCCGCATGACCGGCGCCCTCGCCCAGCGCTACCTCATGCGCGCCGCCATGGCCGGCATGATCGTGGCCGTCTTCTACGTCGTCAACTACGCGATCGTGGGAGTCCTCGACGGCCTGCGCCTCGTGGGACTCGATGGCGGGCGTCGGCAAGATGCTCGGAGCGCTCTCCTTCGGGCCCGCGCTCGTGTTCATCTACTACACGAAGTCCGAGCTGCTCACCAGCAATATGATGGTGGTGGTCATCGGCTACTACTACAAGCGCATCTCGGCGTGGAGGGGTCTGCGCGTCCTGCTCATGTGCCTGGCAGGCAACTTCATGGGCGGCCTGGTCTTCGCCGTCGTGTACCACTTCTCCACGCTCATCGAGGGGCCCACCGGCGAACAGGCCGCGCACTCGGTGGAGGCCAAAGCTCGCTCACCAGTCGTCGGCCCTCGGGGTGGCTGACCTCTTCATGCGCGCGATCCTGTGCACTTTTCATGATCAACCTGGCGATGCTCCTGATCTGCAACGGCTTCATCCACGAGGACTGGTCCAAGATCTTCTCAATGATCATCGCGGTCTTCGTCTTCGCCTTCCTCGGATTCGCGAGCACTCGGTGGCCAATACGGTCCTGTTCACCGTCGTCGGCCTGACCCACGGCATCGACGTCCTGCCCGCACTGGGCAACGTGGTGTCGCCCTGCTGCATACTCCGTGGGCGGGGGCCTGCTCATCGGCGCCCACTACGCCTACGCCAACGACGACCCCACTGGACCAACCCGCAGGACCGGAGCCCGACCTGAAGGCGGGAGTCGGCTGGGCCGCCGAGTAGCTTCACGCCGCCCGCGCCGGCGCCGCCCTGAGGATCGGCGCGCCGAGGCGGCATCGGCGGCGCGCCGGGTCACCGCCCCCTGCGGGTGAGCGGACTCGCCCAGGGCTCACTGCGCTCGAGCTCGATCATGCGGTGCAGCCCGAACCAGGTCTCCAGGGCGCCACCACCACCCAGTTGCCCCTCGCCCAGCAGCCGCGACTCGGTGAAGGATCGCACGACCAGCGCCGTCACGAGCAGCGCCGGCAGGAGCACGGAGGCGTCGAAGTCGAGATGGTCCGTGGCGAGGCGGAAGGACCGGAGACGAGCGTCACCACGAGGACGGCGATGAGCGCGCCGCCGACGACCCCGTCTGGAAGAGCGCCTCGACATAGGCGTTGTGGGCGCTCATCGTGGGCGTCCTGTCGGGGAGCGGACGAGCGTGCGGAACAGGGGCATCCACGGGGCCAGTACATGATCCAGCCCCAGCCGAGAATGGTGTGCTGCTCTCACAGGCCCATCACCCTCGTCCAGATCTCCCACCGGCCGCTCAGGTCCGAGCTGCGGCCCAGCAGGGTCCGTCACCTGCGAGTGCAGGCCGAGAGACCGGCGAGGCCAGGCGACGCCCAGTGACAGGGCGACGCCGCTGACGAGCCGTCTGCGGGCGACGAGGGACGTGGCGCATGAGCCACAGGACGGCGGTGATGACGACGCACACGACGACGGCGACCAGGACCGTGGCGGAGGCGGTCAGGGCCAGGACGAGGGCCGACAGGCCCGACCACACGACGAGGCCGAAGAGCCGCACGCGCCGGTCCGCCCACCTGACCGCCGTGCACAGGAGGGTGAGCAGGGCGATGAAGGCGAGCGGGTTGCGGTTGCCGACAATGCCCTGGATCGGTCCGCCAGCGCAGGATCTCGCCGTTGACCCAGTAGTGGGAGATGGGCACCGCCTTCCCAGTCCTGCATGTACACGGGGATCAGGGGACGGCGGCAGGACGAGGCCGACGTACAGCTCCAGCAGGATGCTCAGCACGAGGATCGCCTCCAGGGCCCGGCTGAGGGCGTCCGTCATCTCCCGCAGGGACAGGCCGCAGGCCAGCAGGACGCCGACCGCGGTGGTGGCCAGCATGAGGGCGCCGGCGAGGGCCGTCGCAGCCGGGTACTGGGACCACAGGACGCTGGCCAGGCACAGCGCCGTGTGGCGCCGGTGAGGGGCGGCAGCGCCCGCCGGGGCACGCGGTGCCCCTCGTGGAGGAAGACGAGGAGCAGGATGACTTCGCTGATGGCGGCGATGAGCCCGAAGGCCCACCAGCCGACCGCATTGCGCACGCCCTGACCGGCGAAGGTGAGGAAGAACGCCCACGTCCCAGGGCGGGCGGAGCCGACGCCTGGATCCGCCGACGGTCCTTCTGCGCGCCGATCGGCCGTAATCGGGTCTCATACCACCTCCTGCGGACGGGACGATTCTGCCACGGCCTTCCTCCCAGTGAGCGGGTTCGACCACGGCGGGAAGCACGGGTGTCAACCGAAACGATCCACGCATAATGAAAAACTTAGCATCTGCCCGCGCCTCACGCCAGTTGCCGAACGCAACCGGCAATGAGCGCGCGACCCGCACCCGAGGATATACGGCCTGCAATGGATCGCCCTCGTGGCGCCGTGTCCACGGGGCTGATGACGTCGGCCGGGTCTCGATCCGACCCGGGCGGCAGACGGCTCAGAAGCTCGACTCCATTGCCCGCAGCGCATCGTCGCGGGCGGCCGCGAGCTTGGACTGCATGCCGTAGATCTCGATGAAAGCTGCGCGAGGAGGACTGATCGAAGGTGCCGCCGGTCCTGTAGGTCGCCAGGTTGAAGTCGGCACGGGCCGGTGCCGGTGCGGCGCCCGTCGACGGTGGCCGCCCGCCGTGCAGAACCATGCGGATATCGCCGGAGACGTACTCTGGGTGTCCTCGATGAAGGCGTCCATGAGCGCTTGAGCGGGAGTACCACTGGGCCTCGTAGACGAGGATCGCTCCAGGCCTGCTCCATCTGCCTCTTGTGGCGGCGCTGGAGCGCTCCAGGGTCACCGCCTCCAGGGCCCGGTGGGCCCGATGAGGGTCACGGCGCCGGGGGCCTCGTAGATCTCGCGCGACTTAATGCCCACGAGGCGGTCCTCGACCATATCGATGCGCCCCACGCCCTGGGCGCCGGCGCGCCAGTTGAGCTCCTGAACGGCCTCCAGGGGGTGACGTCCCGCCCGTCGATGGCCACCGATCCCCATGGCGTGATGATCACCTCGTCGGGCAGGCGGCGGGTAGGTGGGGTCGTCGGTGTAGACGTGAGACGTCCTTGGTGGGGGCGTTCCACAGGTCCTCCAGGAACCCGGTCTCAACGGCCCGGCCCCACACGTTCTGGTCGATGGAGAAGGGGTTGTGCTTGGTGGTCTCGATGGGCAGGTGGTGCTTCTCGGCGTAGTCGATAGCCACGTCGCGGGTCAGCGCCAGGTCGCGCACCGGCGAGATGCAGTCCATGTCCGGGGCCATGGAGGTGATGGCCACCTCGAAGCGGACCTGGTCGTTGCCCTTGCCGGTAGCGGCGTGGGCCACCGTGGAGGCGCCGGGCCGCGCGCCGCCCGCACCAGGTGCTTGGCGATGAGCGGGCGGGACAGGGCGGACACGAGGCGGGTACACGCCCTCGGCCTGGGCGTTGGCCTTGAGCGCCGGCATGCGGTACTCGGCGGCGAACTCCTCGCGGGCAGTCGACTACGTAGGGCCTCGACGGCGCCGCAGTCCAGGCCCGTCGGCGGATGACCTCCAGGTCCTCCCCGCCCGGCCGACGTCGACGGCCACGGTGATGTACCTCCCGGCCGGTGGCCTCCTCGATCCAGCCGATGGCCACGGAGGTGTCGAGGCCCCCGGAGTAGGCGAGACGACGCGGTCCTCGTGCTCGCTCATGCGTTCTCTTTTCTTGTCATGGCGCCCGTGCCCGGGACGGATCGTCCGGGGCCGACGGCGTGGGGGATGCGGATGGGAGACGAGCGGAGTGGGGCCCCGCCCGGAGGATTCAGTGGCGCGCGGCCGGGTCCGCCAGGGCGAGCAGGTGCGCCGCGACGTCGGCGGTGACATCCTGCGTCCGGGTGATGACGAGCACGGTGTCGTCCTCGGCGATGCAGCCCAGGACCCCGGGCGGCATGGCGTCGTCGACGGCGCTGGCCAGCAGTTGGCCGCGCCGGCGGGGCGCATGCACTGAGCTGCTGCCCGGCCCACTCGGCCGTGACGAGCAGGTCCGCGCACCAGCGCGCCAGGCGCGTCGTCGTGTGCCTCGGCCGAGGAGCCGCCGGGGCGGGGCCGACGTGACCTGGCCAGCGGGCGCCCGCCTCGGGATGGCGTAGACCTGGGCGGCGGAGCGGGATCTGGTGGCCCGCAGTTCGACGAGGTCCCGCGACAGGGTCGCCTGCGTCGTGCTCATGCCCGCGCGGCAGAGCGCCTCGCGCAGCTCGGCCTGGGAGCGGATGCGCCCTGGCCAGATCCGCGTATGAGCGCGTGGCGGGCCGCCTTGGTCTGCGGGGCCGCGTAGGAGGAGCCGTGGTCGGTCATGCGCAGGGCCTGCCTGGGTCAATCGGTCGGCGAGCACCCGGCGCAGGACTGCGGTAGCGGTCCGCGTCGGCGTCGGAGGATGAGGGCGGCGCCAGGCGGAGCGTGTCCGGGCGCGGCGCGTTGACGATGAAGCCCTGCTCCATGAGCTCGGCGGCGACGGTCTGCGGCCGAGCCGACGGCGCCGCCAGCCTGACCCGCGCGCAGCAGCCTGCGCCCCGCACGCCCGTCACCCTGGCACGGCGGCCAGCTCGGCTGACCAGCGCGCGAGCGCGCTCGCCCGCTCCACGCAGGCCCTCGTCGCGGATCGTGGCGATGACGGCCAGGGCCGCCGCGCGCCACCGGGTTGCCCCGAAGGTCGTCCCGTGCTGGCCGGGGCCGAGGCAGGCTGGCCGGGGCCCCGTGGCGACGACCGCCCTGATCGGCACGCCGCCGCCCAGGCCCTTGGCCAGGGTGACGACGTCGGGCGACGGACGGGGCGAAGCAGGTGGAGGGCCATCCAGGCCCCCGTGCGCCCCATGCCGGTCTGGACCTCGTCGATGATGAGCAGGGCGCCGCGCGCCCGGTCAGCTCGCGGGCCGCCTCCAGGTAGCCGCGGGCAGTTCGCGCACGCCCGCCCTCGCCCTGGATGGGCTCGACGATGAGGGCGGCGACGTCGGGCCCCCATGGCGGCGGCTAGCGCGGCCTCGTCCCCGGCGGGGACGAGACTCCACCCCGCCGGGCAGCGGCTCGAAGGGCTCGCGGTAGGCGGCCTTAGTGGGTCAGGGCCAGGAGCCCATGGGTGCGCCCGTGGAAGGCGTCGGTCAGGGCGCGAGGGACGCGCGGGCGCTGCGCCCCCCCGTGGCGCCGCGCGATCTTGAAGGCCCCCTCGTTGGCCTCCGTGCCGGAGTTGGCCAGGAAGACCCTGGAGTCGGCCGGGGCGGCGCCGGGGAAGACGAGTCCGATGAGCTCCTCGGCGAGGGTGATCTGCGCCGGGGTGGTGAAGAAGTTCGACACGTGCCCTGAGGGTGCTCAGCTGCGCGGTGACGGCTCCACCACGGCCGGGTGGGCGTGGCCCAGAGCAATCGACCGCGATCCCGGCGAGCAGGTCGGTGCATGGGCGCCGTCGGCGTCCCACACGCGGGCGCCGCGCCCGCGCACGAGGACGCGCTGCGGGGCGCCGAAGGTCGTTCATGACGGCCCGCCCGTAGCGCTGCGCCCAGGCCCGCCCGGTTCCGGCGGCCGGGGTCGCCTGCGCGGGGGCGGCCCCGGCCGCGGTGCTCCCGCTCCGGCGTCGACGGCGCTCACAGCGACTGCCCGCCCTCGTGCGCGAGCGCGGTTGCGTGCTCGGGTAGATGACCGTGCCCACGCCGTCGTCGGTGACGAGTCTCCAGGAGCATGGCGTGGGGCTGGCACCGTCGACGACGTGGGCCTGCGCGCGCACCGCCCGCAGGCAGGCCTCCATCTTGGGGATCATGCCGAGTCGAGCTCGGGGATGAGGCGCCTCGAGGGGCGTCGACGCCGATGCGCGAGATGAGCGAGCTCTGTCGGGCCAGTCAGAGTAGAGCCCTCGACGTCGGTGAGCATGATGAGCTTCTGCGCGTCCAGGGCGACGGCGATGGCGGCGGCCGCGGTGTCGGCGTTGACGTTGAGGACCGTGGTCGGGTCGGCGAGGAGCGGGGCGACGGAGGAGATGACGGGGATGCGCCCCTGCTCCAGCAGCCTCGGTCACCGAGCGGGGGTCGACCTCGACGACGTCGCCCACGAGCCTGACGTCGACGCTCTCGCCGTCGACCGTGGCCAGCGCTGGCGCGCCCGCGCAGCAGGCCGCCGTCCTCCCCGGAGATGCCCACGGCGGCCGAGCCCGTCTCGTTGAGCAGGGAGACGAGCTCGCGCTGGACCGACCCGGTCAGGACCATGCGGACGACGTCCATGACCTCGGGCGTGGTCACGCGCAGGCCGCCGCGGAACTCCGACTCGATGCCCAGGCGCTCGAGCATGGCGTTGATCTGGGGGCCGCCGCCGTGGACGACGACGGGGCAGCAGGCCCACCTGGTGGAGGAAGAGGACGTCGGCGGCGAAGGCCCGCTTGAGGGAGTCGTCGATCATGGCGTTGCCGCCGACTCCTGATGACGATGGTCGCCCTTTGCAGGCGCGCAGCCAGGCATGGCCTCCAGCAGGACGCGAGGCCTTCTGCGTGGGGGTCAGGTGGGCGGGGACGGCGATGTGTGCGTGATCGGCGGAGTTCATGGCGGCGCTCGCGTGGTGTAGTCGGCGTTGATGGTGATGTATCCGTGGGTGAGGTCGTTGAGTCCACACCGTCGCCCTCGGCGCCGCCGGCGGACAGGTCGATGTCGATGCGGGTCTCGCGCGGGGTCATGTCGACCGCGTCCGGTCCTCGCCTGGGGCCCCGTGCCGGAAGATGACGACCCCTGTTGATGGCCACGTCGACCCTCGTCGGGGTCGAAGGGCAGGCCTCGGCGGGGACCTGTGCCGGAGCTGGGCCAGGACCCTGCCCCAGTTCGGGTCCCTCCCGGCCACCGCGCACTTGAGGAGGTTGGAGGCGGACACGGCGCGCGCCGCAACCTCGGCCGCCGCCTCGCTGACGGCGCCGGAGACGGTGATGGCGACGTCGTGGTGGCGCCCTCGGCGTCGGCGACCAGGCGCCGCCCCAGGCGGGGCCAGGAGCTCCCGAGTGAGGGCCCTCGCCCAGCTCGGCGGGCGAGGGGCGCGCGCCTGAGGCCCCGGAGGCCAGCAGGACCGTGTCATTGGTGGACATGCAGCCGTCGGAGTTGATCCGGTTGACGGTCCGCCACGGCCCGCCCAGTGCCGCCCGCAGCGCGGCGGCGTCGACGACGGCGTCGGTGGTGATGACGCACAGCACGGTGGCCAGGCGGGGCGAGTATGCCCATGCCCTGATCATGCCGCCTGCGCTCAGGCGACGCCGTCGGCGGTGCGCGAGACGAGCGTCCTCCTGGGGACCGTGGTCGGTGGTCATACTGGCGCGGGCGGCGTCGTGGCCGCCTCGGGCGTAGCCAGCGCCTCGGCGCTCGCCCGGCGCCGGACAGAGGGCGGGCATGTCGAGGGGGACGCCGATGACGCCGGTGGAGCACACGAGGACGTCGTCGGGGGCGGACAGGGCGATGCGGGTCGGAGCAGTGAGCAGCTCGGCGACGCGGGGCGGCGTGGCGGCGGCGTCGTCGGCCCCCGGGCGCCGGTGCAGGCGTTAGCGGAGCCGAGCCGAGGATGACGCAGGGCCCCGCCGTCGGCGACGGCGAGCGGACCACAGCGACGGGCGGCGACCACGCGCAGTGGGTGAGACCGCGCGACGTCGAGCGGGCCGTCGTTGACGACCAGGGCGAGGTCGGGCCTGCCCTGAGGCCTGAGGCCTGCGCGCACGCCGCGGCCCGGAATCTCTGCGGGGCGTGACGACTCACGGGGCGACTCCTTCCGGGTGACGACGCCGGTGGTCTCGCCCGGCCGAGGGCGAGGTTGAGGATACTGCGGTGGCCGAGGCCGTGCCTGCCGCGAGGTTGTCGATGGCGCACATCGTGACGGCGACGCCGGCGGCTGGCCGTGAGGCGACCTGCACGTGGCCAGGCCGGAGCCCAGCGACGGCGCCGGTGGTCGGCCAGACGCCCTCCGCAGCAGCGTGATCAGGCCCTCGCGCCGGGCTCCGCCAGACGGCGCGTCCCAGGCGCTGCGCAGGACCGCCGGGGTGTTTCAGTGCTCAGCACGGCCTCGTGACCGCGCCGTGACGGTGGCGAGATGCCGCGGCTCGCGGGGGACCAGGACGGGGGTGAAGGGACAGAGCGGACGTGCGCCGGGCGATGCGCGGCGACCCGAGGTTCTGGACGATCTCGGGGATGCGCGGTGACTGCCCCTGACGGCAGTAGGGCTGGGCGGCCCGAGGGCCCCGGGCAGCCGTCAGTGGGGAGGCGTGCCCGCCCCGGAGTAGCTGGACGGCGAGGACGGCGGCGACCCTGACTGCAAATGGGCGGTCGATGAGCGCCTGGCGGCGACGCGGGCTGGGCGCCAGGGTCACGGCGGTGACGCGTTGCACAGGCACGGCGATCCGCCCGGTGGCCAGCGGAATCGCAGCGCGCTGAGCGCGCCTCGCGCCTCGCCGTCGCAGCAGCCTGGGCGTCGGTATGGTCCAGGCGCCGGCGTGCTCGGCGCCGTAGAAGCTGCCAGGCGGCCGGGGTCGGGTCGAGGCGGTGGTCGCCTGCAGTCGATGAGGAGGGGCGCGGCTGGCGCTCGCCGCGCGGGCTCCAGGGCGGCCGTGATCTCGGCGAGGCGCCGCAGCAGGGCTAGACGGACGACGACGTCGTGACCGGCGGGCGCGCTCTCGACGTCGCGGGCTCGCGATAGCGGTCCGCCAGGCGACGAGTGCAGGCGGTGGCGACGCGTTCCGGCCGAGGGCCACGGCGGTGAGGGCGCCGATCTCGATCGCGGTGCGACCGCGAGGAGGCGGAGGACCGCGCGTATCCGCCAGGTGACGGCGACCGCCGCTGTCCACGTCTGCGCGGGCTGCACACGTGCGGGTGCATGGAAAATACGAAATAGAGGCGGCCCGCCGTCCGCGCTACCATGCCGCCCGCGCCGTCGGCGCGTCGCGGGCGCCGCGCCGCCGCGCCGCACCCGCCGCGCGCGGCATCGGGCCCAAGGTCAGGCCTGGGACGCGATCAGCGATCGTGGCAATGGCGTCCGCCACACCCGCGCACGGCAGTCGGTCGATGAGATCGTCTGCGAGTGCTCCGCCCATCCTGGCGACCGAGCTTTCGCGCCACGACGGCTCGGACGGGTCCCAAGGCTTGACAGCGTGAGGTGACAGTCCTTCAGCCCATATGGACAGCAGGACGAAAGGACCGATCGGCGATGGATCGGCGACCACTCGCGGAAAGGCGACGAGCCCGCGGAGAAAGGCCCAGGCAGGTGGGCGATCAGCGCCTTGTGAGCGCTCGGTGAAGTCGACGGCCCTGCCGGTCCAGCGCGTCAGCATGGCGCTGATGCACGAAGGCGTCAGCGGCCTCGACGCTCGTCACGTCCTCGGGGCGCGCCCTGGTCGACGTCGATCCCGGAGGCGCGCGCAGCCGCTCGGCGATGGCGGCGACCCATCGGTCGCGCCGTGGCAGGAGGAGGAGGTAGGAGGACCGGCGGGCCAGTATCGCCGGGCTGGCGGGCCTGCACGTCGAGGACGACGATCGCTCTCAGCAGTGAGCATCCGCACGGCGGCCTGCCGGGTCCGCCTCCTCGCAGCGCAGGTCTCGGCGACCGGGCGCGCGCTCAGCCCCAGGCGCTTGGCGGCGCTGACCACGCGCTTGCGCCCGCCAGCTCACTCGGCCGTCAGGGGTCCGGTCCGGGCGCAGGCAGCAGGGAGAAGGCCAAAGCGACTTGCGGCCCCTCGCCCAGCTGGGGGCCCGCGAAGACGTCGAACAGGCGCACCCTCGGAGGTCCTCGCGGCCTGCGGATGACCGCCTCGAGCGGCGGCGGCCACGGCCTCGTCAGCGACGAGCGCGATGTCCCTTGCCCGCGGGGAAGGTCGACACCGTCGCACCTGGAGCACGCCCGCGGCCTCGACGGCCTCCCAGCAGCGGCTCCAGGTCGATCCGCGCAGGCGCTCGGCAGCCCGAGACGCGCGGACGACGCGCGGGTGGAGCTCGCCCACGTGGGCGACGACGGCCCTGGACGACGTCCCGAGCCCCGGCGACCCGGCAGGCGCACTCGGCGGTGCGCCCGGGTGCCAGGGGCGCGCGGGGCTCGGCGGGGCCGCCACCGACGGCCACGCCCAGGGCGCGGGCTGCGATCCGCACGACTCGACGGCTCCGACCAGGTCCACGCCGCGCCGGGCCGAGCACCGCGCGCCTGCGCGCCCCCGGCCAGACGGCGCGACGTGGTCGGCTGGGCGGGGATGCCCGCCTCGAGGGCGGCGATCTCCTCTCACTGGGCGGCGGTCGACGCCGGGGGCGGCGGGGACGGTGCGCGCGAGGTCACGGCGCCGATCTCGCAGACGCGACGTCGTCCAGACGCGCGAGACATTGCGGCGGGCGGCTCACGAGGGAGTCGAGCACGGACGTGCGCAGGTACGGCGCGTCCTCCTCAGGGCAGTTGGCCAGGCACCGCGTCGCGGCAGCGGGTCGCCGGCGCATCTCGAACACGTCGTGCACGTCGCCGATGAAGGGTAGGACAGCACCTGGGTGAGGCGGCGTCGCCAGGGCGCGCACCACGTCGCGGCGGGGCAGCTGGCGTGCAGCCCTCCCGGCCCGGGCGTGGCGGGCACGACCGCGATCGCGTCGCATAGCCGTCGAGGCGACTCCCTGACGATGGAAGTGGGCGGCGCCGACCAGGTCGGGCCGCCAGGTGGGCGGGGTGACGGCGAGCAGCTCGCCGCCGTCGGCCTCATCGACGCCGGGCTCCACGGCGCAGCCGATGGCCTCCCAGCGGCTCGCGCACCCGGTCGGCGCCGTAGGCTCACGCCCGTCAGGCGCTGGGCGGCGTCGGCGCGGATGACGATCGCCTGGGCGCGCGCGGTCCACATCGGTGGCGACGGGCGTCCGCGGTGCCGCCGCCGTACTGCACGAGCAGGGTCGACGGCCGCTGCGCGGCGACCGGGGCGCGCCTGTCACACCGCGCCTCGTTGCGCCGGGGGACTCGGTGGGCAGCCTGCGCGCGCCGGGAGGCGGGCGATGGAGACGGGGTCGAAGCGGGCGGCCTCGATGAGGACGTCGGTGGTGCGCTCGTCGACCTCGGTGTCGGCCCTCCCGCCGAAGACGCCGCCAGCACCAGGGCGCGAGCCTCGAGCCGAGGGCGAGTCGGAGATGACCAGGTCCTCCCGATCCAGGTCGCGCTGACGCGCCGTCGAGGGCGAGAGGGACTCTGCCGCGCGCGCGCGCACCACGATCGGCCCGCAGCGGGCAGTCGAAGCGTGCAGCGGCGGGCCCAGGTCGAGCATGACGTGAGTTGGTCACGTCCACGGCCAGGAGATGGGCCGCATGCCGGCGGCCGCGAGGCGCTCGCGCATCCAGGTGGGCGACGGCGCGCCGGTCGACGCCCCGCACGACGCGGGCGACGTAGCGGTCGCATCCGGGGCGCCCGTGGATGGGGCGAGGGTCCTCGGGGACGACGACGTCGAAGCCGCCCTCCCGGCCTCCGCGACGCCGCGGGGTACAGGTCCGCGTTGGCGCCGTCGGCCGGGTCGGTGAAGCGCGCCCCGGTGGAGTGGGAGTACTCGCGGGCGATGCCGCGCATGGAGCAGCAGTAGCCCGGTCGGGGGTGATGCTGATCTCAGGGACCTCCTCGCCCAGGCCGAGCAGCGCGATGGCGCCGGCGCCGGGGGCGGGCGGCTCCTCGTCGCCCCGGCCGTGGGCGGCCAGCCAGCGGTCCAGCACGATGATGCCCGAGTGGTCCTCGCCGATGCCCAGCTCGCGCTCGGAGCAGATCATGCCGTCGGAGACGTGCCCGTAGGTCTTGCGGGCGGAGATGGCGAAGCCGCCGGGCAGGACGGCGCTGGGCAGGCTCACGACGACGCTGTCGCCGACGTCGAGTATGGGGCGCTGCACACGATGCCGCAGCTGGAGCAGCTCGGAGGGCTCTGCCGGTGCCGGGGGCGTCGTTGTGCTCGGGGCCGACGTCGACGCGGCATGAAGCGATGACCCTTGCTGTTGGTCTGCTCCCTTGGCCCGGCGGGTCAGGACCCGCCTGACGACGAGGGGCTGGTGACGGGGCGGACGACGCGCCTCTCCAGGCCCACCCGCACCAGGTCGGCGGCGAGCCGGGCGGCCGTGGTGCCGGCGGGGACGTCGACGTGCCTCGCGGAGCCACCCGATCGGGACGTAGGGCATGTCTAGATTCCTCCGGTGTGCCGAACTGCTGGGAGAAGCGGATATCGCCTCGACGATGTCGTACATGTCGGCGATGCCGTGGCGCAGCATGAGGGTGCGCCCAGGCCCATGCCGAGGCGAAGCCGGTGTAGACCTCGGGCCCGATGCCGCAGGCGATGAGCACATTGCGGGTTGACCATGCCGCAGCCGCACCACTCGATCCAGCCCGGGCCGCCCTTCTTCTGAGGGAACCACAGGTCCATCTCGGCGCTCGGCTCGGTGAAGGGAGAGAAGGAGGGCGCAGGCGGCAGCGCGCCCGGGGCCGAACATCGCCTTGGCGACGTGGGTCCAGGGTGCCCTTGAGGTGGGCTGGCGGTCACGCCCTTGTCCACGGCCAGGCCTCGACCTGGTGGAAGACCGGCGTGTGGGTCTGGTCGACTCGTCGAGCGGAAGACCTCGGGCAGCGCGGCAGGACGACAGCGGCGGGGGGCGGCGAGCATGGCGCGGGCCTGCACCGGGGAGGTGTGGGTGCGCAGCACGAGGTTGGCTGTCGCGCCCGCTCGCCGCCCACCGAGGCGCCGTCGACGTAGAAGGTGTCCCGCATCTGCCGCGCCGCGGTGGTCGGCGTCGAAGCTGAGGGCGTCGAAGTCGAACCACTCGTGCTCGAGCTCGGGGCCCTCGGCGATGGACCAGCCCATGGCGACGAACAGGTCGGTGACCTCGTCGATCAGCACATCGAGGGGGTGGCGGGCGCCGGCGGCCGTGCGCGCCGTGGGGATGGTGACGTCGACGGCCTCGGTGGCCAGCATGGCGGCCTCGGCCCGGCCTCCAGGACGCCGCGGCGCTCGGCCAGGGCCGCATTGATCCGGCTGCGGGCGGCGCCGAGGATCTGCCGGCGGCGGGCCTGTCCGCCTTGTCGAGCGCCCCGATGCCGCGGCCGGCGCGGGTCAGGGCGGAGGCGTCCCCGGTGTAGGCCAGGCGCGCGTCCTTGAGGGCGGGCAGGTCGGCGGCGCCGGCGATGGCGGCCAGCGCCTCCTCGACGAGGGCGCTGACGCCCGCTTCGTCCAGCGGCGACAGCGCGTCGGCAGTGTCAGCCATCCGGGGGCCTTCCGATGATCGGGGCGGTGGTCGGTGTCCGCGCCCAGGTAGTCCGCGCCCGCCTGCGCCCGAAATCGCGGGGCCGGGCGGGTGGAAAGCGCGGGGCCGGCTCCGGCGACGGGTCGGGTCCTGTGCGCGTCCCCGCCCCGGGGAGTCGATTCGGTGATGTCACCTGGGCTCGTATTGCGTTGGTGGGCTCGCGCGGATCGAGCTGCAGGTGGATCATGTCGCGCTGAGCCCGCACGCGCGAGGCGGGGTGGATTGCGTTGCGCCGGGGCTCGCATTACGCAAGCCGGACCGGCACCATCCCGGATGAGTCCCTTTGACGGTGGTCACGCGCGGGCTCCTGGCCGGCGGCCCAGTCGGAGGGCGCACCAGAATCGTCTGCGCGCTCTCGCGTCTGCTGCTCATCCCTCCGCTGCGCCTCTTCTCGTGCAGTGAGGGTCGAGGGACGCAGCAGAGGAAAAGGCGTAGCGGACGCGGGTGAACCGGTGAGCGAGCGAGTCCGACTGGTGCGGGTGGGGCTCTGGGACAGTCCGCGGGCGTGTCCAAATCTGTTGCAGGCGCCCGGCCGGGATCGGCCGCGAATAAAAGCGCGGAATATCAACGATTCGCTTCCGGCACTTCGACGGGATCCGGGCCTTTGCAGCAAATTTGGACAACTCGACTGTCGCGGACCCCTGCGCGGACGGCGGCCTCGGCGATCACCCCGGCCTCGGGCCGCCCGCCCGCCCCTCGGGCGCCGAAACGTGCACTTTGCACCCGAGCGGGCACTTTAACTGCACCTCTCGAGAGCAGAATGCACATCTCGAGGGCAAATGCACATCTCGACGAGCACAGGACCGATCCGCCCACCACCCCGAACGGCTCCCGCCCGCGCCACCCCGACCCACGGACCACGACTCCCGGTGAGAGGAAAGGCTCAATGGGACGGCGTCTCGCATGTCGTGACGCGGCCAGTCCACCTGGACCACAGTGGTCCAGCGGAAGAGCGCCTCCACGAGCCGCCGGCGACGCGACGACCCGTATCACCGCCCGCTGAACAGCCTTCCGACCTGCGCGGGCCGAGACCGGCTTTGCGCGTAATGCGAGCCCAGCGCACGGAATCCACTCGCCTCGCGCCGTGCGGGCTCAGCGCGACATGATCCACCTCGCACTCGATCCGCGCGAGCCCACCTGGCGCAATGCGACCTGAGGTGACATCACCGACTCGACTCTCCCGGGGGCGGGACGGCGGGCGCCGGAGGCCACGACGTCGGCAGCCGGGACGAGGCGGCTCCCCCGAGAGGGAGGCTCCCCAGGCGGCGGGAAATCCACGAAACGGAGACCGGGTCGCTGAGCCCTCCCGTCGGAAGAGCCCCGGGACGTCGCACCACGGCTCCCGGTGAGAAAGGCCCATCGCATCGAGCTGCGCCAGCCCGACGGTCTCGGCCCGGCGCGCGTCCGCACCGGTGAAGGGGATCGGGCGAGGTCCTCCAGATCGCCGACCCGATCTTGCAGGAAATACGGATACCGGCCGGAGATCCTCACCAGATGGGTCATGCCTCCTCCTCGAAGCGGGCGCGCGCTGCGCTCCGCCGGCTCAACTCAGGACCGTCTCGACTCGGCGTCGCTCAGACGACCGATTTGGCGGACCAGGAACATGCGCCTCGGCGTACGACTTCGCCGTCGCGAATCTCTCTCGGAAGCCTCAGGCGCCCGATCACGCAGATTTCCAGTTCCGCTGACTCGCCTCGTGCTGCGTCGTTATGAGCGCGGCCAGCAGCTCTCACATCGAGATCCGCATTTCGTCGACGAGAATCGCGAAGGCGACGCGCTCCTCCCCAGGACTCTGGAAACATCGGCCACCACGTCCTGAAAGTCGAGATCCAGGTTCCCGTCGAGGCTCGGACCGGATCGCTCGACCCCAGTGAGAACGAGTCGATTCCGAGCGAGACGGAGAAGGAGGACACGGTCGACAGCATCCGTCCACGGCCGCGAAGCGCTCGGGCCTTGTACGCCAGGGAGGCCCGACGAGTCCGGCGGCGATTGCGCGCTGGCGCGAACCGCCCCGGCCCTCCCGAAGAAGCCCTCGATCTTGACTGCGAGACCAATCAGCCTCCGTCACCCTATCCATCATTGCATTGAGCAGGACGGTTTCCCGGACCCCCTCAGACCGGTGAGCAGAAGCGGACGGGCGGGGCCGAGCCCGCGAGCGGCCCGAACGATAAGGTATCGAGGGCGTCGATATCATTATCACGACCGATGAGGGGCCTGCGGAGGCTTTCAGAGCCAGGGGTATACGGATCCAGTGCGGCCTGCATGTCACCGACTATAACGGCGTCGGACGATTCCCACCGGCCCCGCCGGTGCTCGGCGTCCCGTGCGCCCCTCCCGTCATGAACCTGGGTGGCCTGGTGTCCGCCGGGCGCCCTGCGGGGCAGAGCTGCGATGCGCGCGGACCCGCCGGGCGACAGACTCGGCCGGCGGGCGACTCGCCGTGCGCGGATGCCGGCTTGACGGTGACGTTGCGTCACCTGCTGGGATGAGCCCATGCGAGTCACCCAGATCGCCGACCTGGCCGGCACCACGCCGCGGGCCGTGCGCCACTACCACCGCTCTGGGCCTGCTCGAGGTTCCGCCGACCGTGCGCGGCAGGCGCGAGTACGGTGTGGAGCACCTGGCCCGGCTCCCTGCGCATCCGGTGGCTGGCCGACTGCGGCCTGTCGCTGCGCCAGGTCGCCGAGATCCTCGCCTCGATCCCGCCCCGCCGAGCCCGCCGACTCGGCCGGTCCGTCCGGTCCGTCCGGCTCAACAGGTTCGGCCAACCCGTCCGGCCCGGAAGGCTCGGCCAATGACGCGCACCGGCAGGAGGTGCTGCGCGACCTGCGCGCCGCCCGGGCACGATCGAGGCCCGGCGCCGCAGCCTGACGAGCAGGCGAGCGCGTCGACGAGCCCATCGCCCGCGTGGAGGCCGGGAGGCCCTGGCCCCGTGCCGCGGCCCTGACCCGCTTCTACGACGCGATCGAGGCCCGGGTCCGGCGCTGGCGGGATCTGCGCACCCTGCGCACGGAGCGTCAGATGATGCAGATCCTGGGCTCGCTGGGCATGATGCTCCGCCAGCGTCGTGCCCTTCGTCGAGGCCTTCGACGACGCCGAGATCGATATGTGCGCGCAGCAGATCATCGGCTCCCTCCCGCCCGACGGCGGCTGCGCGGCGAGGAGGGCGTCGCGGCCGCGCGCGCCCTGGCCGAGCGCACCGCCGAGCTGGCCGACCGCCACAGGCGAGCTCGCCCTGACGGTCCTCGACGACCTGCCGGGCGGGGCGATGGGGCGCGCCATGTGGCGCCTGACCCACGTCCTGTCCGTCACCGGCTACCCGCACCCGGCCCAACGGGCCTTCGCCGCCCGTCTGCTCGAGCTCCTGCTCGCCGACCCCGATTTCGCCACCACGATCGCGCCGCACGGCGGGGAAGGACCCCAGCTACGACCACCACGACCACGTCGGCTGCCCCTGCGCCGACCCTGCGCGCCGCCGCGCCCGGCGCGAATCGCGCCCGACGCCGCCGGGCCCCCATCCGCGTGCGCGGCCTGGTCAAGCGCTTCGGGCGCCTGACCGCCCTGGACGGGCTCGACCTGACCGTCGCGCCCGGCCGCGTCCACGGCTTCCTCGGCCCCAACGGCGCCGGCAAGTCCACCACCATCCGGGTGCTGCGGGCCTGTACCGGCCCGACGACGGCGAGGTGCGCGTGCTCGGCCGCGATCCGGCCCGCGAGGCCTCGGCCATCAACCGGCAGGTCTCCTACGTGCCCGGCGACGTGGCCCTGTGGCCGAACCTGACCGGCGGCCAGGTCCTCGACGCCCCGGGTCGCCTGCGCGGGGCGCGACCGCGCCCGGGAGAACGCCTCATCGAGCGCTTCGACGTGGACCCGATCAAGAAGGTGCGCACCTACTCCAAGGGCAACCGGCAGAAGGTGGCGCTCGTGGCCGCCCTGGCCGCGCCCACCCGCCTGCTCATCCTCGACGAGCCGACCAGCGGGCTCGACCCGCCATGGCGAGTGGTGTTCACCGAGGAGGTCGCCGCGGCCGCGGCTGCGGGGCGCACCGTCCTGCTGCTCCAGTCACATCCTGGCCGAGGTGCAGCGCCTGTGCAGCGCCGTGACCATTATCAAGGACGGGCGGGTCGTCGAGGACGGGCGGCCTGAGCACCTGCAGTCCCTGGCGGCCACCCGCATCGAGCTGCGCGCCGACCCCGAACGGCTGGCGGCGTTGAGCGCCGCGCTGGCGCCCCTGGGCGCCGATCCCGAGCGCGACGGGGACCGGCTGGTCCTGCAGGTCGGCCTCGCAGCGGGTGCCCACGGTCCTGGGGATGGTGGCCGAGCAGCGGATCGTCGATGTGCGCTGCGAGCCGGCGAGCCTGGAGGACCTGTTCCTGCGCCACTACGAGGGACGCCCGACAGAGCGCGCGCGTGCCGGAGCCGCGGGGCGGGCTGGGCCGGGCCGCGGGCCCGACGCTGCGGCGGCTGCGCGTCCGAGGCCCCGCCTGGGTCCTGCCCCTGTGGGCGCTGGCGGCGGCGACGCCGAGCTACGAGTCCGTCTCACCCTCGCTGAGGCGGACCATGCTCATCGAGGCCATGCGCACCAACGCTGGCACGCGCCTGCTCTACGGCGTCCTGCCGCTGCGGGACTATCGGCCAGCTCGCCCAGTGGGAGATCGGCACCTACCTGGTGGTGCACCGGTCTCATGGCCGTGCTCCTGACCTGCCGGACACTGCGGGCCGACGAGGACGAGGGCCTGGTGGAGCTGCTGCGCGGAGCGGGCGCCGGACGGTGGACTCCCTGCTCGCCCCCTGGCGCGTCGGCTGGATCGTGGCGCTGCACGCGGCCGGGATCGGCGTGATCGCGACGGCCCTGACCAGGGAGTGTGGAGGAGCGACGGTCCTGGCGCCTGGGCTCTGGCGGGCGTCGTGGCGGCGGTCGGCTGGGCCCTGATGGGTATCCGCGGTGGCGTGCCAGCTGGCCCGCGACGCGGGGACGCGCGGGGCGCGTCCCTGGGCGCGCTGGGGTCGCCTCGCCCTGCGGGCCGCGGCCGACGACGCCGACGCCTCCTGGCTGCGGTGGCTCAGCCCGATGCGTGGCGCGACCTGGTCGAGCTCTACACCGCCGACCGCCCCGCGCCCCTGGTGGTCGCCGTCGTCGTCTCGCCTGGCGCTGGCGGCGGCGGCCGGGGCGCTGTACGCGCACCGGGAGTACCCTGGACGGCTACCTCCGGACCGCTCGGCGAGCCGACGGCGCTGGCGGGTGCGCGGTTACGCCGACCTGCCGGGCGCGCCTGGTCCGGCGGCCCCTGGCCGTCTGGGCGGTGGCGGCGGCGTGCGTCCGGCGCTGTTCGGGACGATGGCCGCAGCATCACGGACCCTGCTCGAGCCGGGGTCGCCCACGGCCCAGATGGTGGACAAGATGGCGGACGGCAGCCCGGTGTCCCTGATCCATGGGCCTGCTCACCGTCTTCACCGTCCTGCTCGTCGTGGTGGCGGCGGTCGGCCGGGCAGGGCGCTGGCGGCGACGAGCGCCGGGGGCTGGTGGAGGCCGAGGCCGCGGCGGGGTCTCCCGGACCCGGCTGTTCGTCGTGCAGGCCGGGGCCGCGGTGATCGAGGCGGCGATCCTCCTGCTCATCTCGGGCGGCGTGCTCGCGGCGGCGACGGCGGGGCAGACCACCCGGGACCATGCGGTGGCGCGCGCCCTGGTCTACACGGTCAGCCAGCTGCCCGGGGCGCTCGCGGCGATCGGCCTGGCCCTGGCCCTGGTGGGCCTGGCGCCGCGGCGATGGCCGCTGGTGTGGGCGGTGGTGGCCTGAGCGCCTTTCGCCCAGTTCCTCGGCGGGCTCGTCGAACTGCCCGACTGGGCGCGGGACACGAGCGTCATCGGCCACTACCTCGACGTGACCGGCCCGGTGGACTGGAAGCCCCTGGCGGTGCAGGGCGCGGTGGGTCTGGCGGGCGCCGTCGTCGGGCTGCTCGCCCACCGGCGGCGGGACCTGGGGGCCTGACCGCCCACGACTTCGGCCGGCGCCGATCCTCCCGGCGCCGGTCAGGGCGACGGCGTCGACCCGCCTGCGCAGGGCGAGGAGGAGGACGACGACCGGGATCAGGACGACGGCGGCGGCCGCCATCATGCGGGTCCGGCCCGCATTGTGGTGGAATTGCAGGGCGGCGGCGGCCACGGTGACGACCCTGGGCCGCTGATTGGCGATAATGCGCGGCCACATGAAGGAGTTCCACTGATTGACGGCGGTGATGAGGGTCAGGGCGGCCAGGGTCGGTTTCGAGGCCGGGAGGACGATGCGCGTGAGGATGCGCATATGGCCCGCCCTGTCGATCCTCGCCGCGTCGATGAGCTCGCGGGCACGGACCGGAAGCTCTCGCGCAGCAGGAGGACGGCGCCGGGCGAGGCCAGCATGAAGGGACGACGACGCCCCAGAACGTGTTCCCTCAGCCCCGCTGCGGCGGCCATGAGGTAGAGCGGGACGACGAGCGCCGCCGTCGGGATCGTCATGGCGACCAGGAAGAGCCGGAAGAGCGGCTAGCGCCCGGGGAACCTCAGCTGCGCGAAGGCGTAGGCCGCCAGGACCGAGGAGACCACCTGCGCGCGGGTCACGACGGCCACCGCGGCCAGCGTGGTGCGGATCGCGCCCGCGGTCGGCCGAGTCCCCGGCACGGCGCCGAAGAGGTCCAGGGGCCGGGGGATCGGGCGGGACGAGCTGGGAGCGGCGATCCAGGTCCCGGGCGAAGGCGGTCATGAGGCTGAATGCGAAGGGCAGCAGCGCGATCGCCGCCGCCGCGACGAGCCCCAGGCGGATGCCGAGGGCGGCGAGCGAGCGGCGGGCCCGGACGCGCCGCCGCCCGCCCGCCGCCCGGGCCCGCGGGCGCCTCAGCCGTCATGGGCCGACATCCCGCGCAGGCAGAGGCGCTGGACCCCAGTGACGAGCAGCAGCATGCGCCGTCATGGCCAGCGCCATGACGGCGGCCTCGCCCTCATTCCAGTTGACGAAGGCCCGTTCGTAGATCGTGTACGCGAGCACCCCGGTGGCCCTGGACGGGCCGCCGCGGGTCAACGCGTAGACCTGGTCGACAGTGTTGAGGACCGCGATGAGCGCGGCCGTCGAGACGAGGAGGAGGGTCCGGGCGCAGCAGGGCGCCTTGATGCTCCAGAAGATCTGGCGGGCGGTGGCGCCGTCGAGACGGGCGGCCTCGACGAGCTCGTGCGGGATCGACGCCAGCCCCGCGGCGAGGAGCAGCGAGTGTGGCCGCGCCGGTCCAGATGACGACGAGGGCCACGGCCGGCAGCGCCCAGGTCGGCGAGGCCAGGACCCCGGTGGCGCGCACCGGGCGGCCCGGCCGGCGACCCGTCGGCGGGCGCGAGCATCCAGGACCACACCACGCCCAGGGGCGAGCAGGGAGGCGGCCCAGGGATGATGACGAGCGCGCGGAGGAGGCCGGTGCCCGCACCCTTGGCGAGCAGGACGGCCAGGAGGAGGCCGAGCGCGATCTGGGCGGGGACGACGAGGAGGGCCAGCAGGAGCGTGACCTGAGCGAGCCGAGGAACTCAGGGGTCGAGCGAGCACCCGGCCCGCCTGGGACGGGCCGACGAACTCGGGGTCGGACAGCAGTCCCCACTTGCGGGCGCTCAGCCAGACGAGGGGCCCCGCCGGGGCGATCACGAACAGCAGGGACGCCGATCAGGCCGGGGGCGACCAGGGCGTAGCCGGTCAGGGCCTCCCGCACCCGCGCCGCCGAGAGCCCGGGGCGGCGCGCACGCGCTGTCGTCGTGCCCGTCCCCGGGCCCCGGGGCGCTCCCGCCGTCGTCCATGGGCCCATGACCCGTCCCCGCCCCACCGGCCTCAGGCGAGCGCCGCCGCCAGCGCGACGAGGGCCGACGCCGCGTACACGCAGGCGTAGATCACGTGCAGGGGCAGGTTCAGGCGCAGGTAGCGGGCGAGCTCCGCGTCGGTCAGGTCCTGGCCGCTGACCAGCTTCTCCTCGGGGACCGGTGAAGCCCGTGAGCGCGTGCACCACGAGCAGGAACGGCAGCGAGCAGGCGGCCGGGACCAGGCCGAGGGGCCCGGAGCCCCAGCCGGCCGCCAGCGCGACGAGGGGCGATGAGGATTGCAGGAGCATCGCCAGGGGCGTAGACCCGCTCAGGCAGGGTGCGGCGTCGGAAGAGTGGGTGGGAGCCCTGGAGCTCTCCCGATCCGGCCGGTGCGCGCCATGAATGTGAAGTAGCCGCCGATCGTGAGGCAGTACATGGTGAGGAAGCCCGCAATCATGGCGGTGGCGATCACATCGCAGACGATGAGGATGGTGGAGGGTCGGCATGCCCGCTCCTTCGTCGTTCCCGGTCGGGGCGGGCCCGTCCCGCGCACCGGCGCGACGAAGCATGAGCACACGGGGCGGGGCGGCCCGGGCGCGTCTTGGAGGGCGGACCCGAACTCGCGGACCGCGCGCGCGCCGCCGCCGATCCTTCTAGCATCGCTCCATGAGGTCCTTCATCAGAGCGCCGCCACTCGACGACGCCGGTCCGCCCCCGACCAGTCCCCGGCCCGGCGCCCCGGCCGGAGGGAGCTCGCATGACCGCCGCAGCGCCGACGGCGGATCAGGAGGATCTTCTCCCTCGTCCTGGACTCCACCAGCACCGAGCAGCTGGCCCGCCAACTGGCGACCCGCACGGCGGAGCAGTGCGCCCGCATGCTGCACGCCCTCAAGGACTTCCTGAGCACGCTCAGCCGGAGGGCGGGCGTCGGCGCCCCAAGGTCCACCTGAGCGATGCTCGTGGCCGCCCTGGAGACCACGCCCGTCCAGGTCGCCTCCGTCCTGGACCTGTTCGCCTGCTCGGAGCTGTCGCGCAACCGCGAGGCCCTCGACGCCGTGACGGCCTCGCTCATCGCCCGCGGGCCGCAGTGGTGCGAGCGGCTCGCCCTCGCACCTGCTGTCCCGGCGCGACCGGCGGATCGAGGCCCCTCGCCCCCGTGCTCCACCCCCTGCTGGCGGCCCACGACCCTGCCCCTGCCGGAGCACTGCGAGTACTGGACGGGCTGGGTGAGGCTGGAGGCCCAGCACGTCGACTCCCCGCGGTGGACCGAGAGCTTCCTGGCCGCCTGCGCCGCCCCCGGCGCGTTCGCGGCGATCCCCACCGCCGATGCGCGCTGCTACGCCGAGACCGCCTCCAGCGCCCTGGCGCGCGTGCGCGCCCGGGGCGGTCTGGACGACGTCGCGCTCCTGCGGGCCCTCCTGCGCGTCTTCGAGCGCGGCGACCGCCCCGGCGCGCAGAGGGGGCCCCTCATCTGGTTCAGGCTCCTGGGACTGACGAAGCACCTGTGGACCGAACGCGCCCGCCTGTTCGCCGCACTGCCCGGGGCGAGCGGATCCGTCGTCGAGCTCGCCGTCGATTCGCTCCTGGCGGGCGGGCCCGACGGCGAGCCCCTGACGGGCGCCGAGCTGACCGCCCTGGCCCTGGAGGTGCTCCCCCGCAAGGAGAGGGGGCCCAAGCGGGCCGTCCTGGAGGCCCTGAGGCGGGCCGACCGCCCCTCCCCGAACTGACGGACGTGCTCCGGGTCCTGGCGGCGGGCACGGACACGATGACGGCGGCGCTGGCGCAGGTCATCCTGATCCACTGGGGCCCCGGCGCGCCGGCCGCGGACCCGCGCACCGGGGCCCCGGGCCTGTGGCGCGAGCCCGAGGGCATTGTCCCGGAACCGCTCACGGAGCTCGACGACGCGGCCCTGGTCCGCGGCGAGCCGGGGCTCGTCGGCCTGCTGGAGCGGGCCGGGCGGGGCTGAGGGCGTCAACGCCATGGTTCTGGAGCAGTGCCTGGCGGCTCTGGTGACGGTGGCGCGCAGGGAGGGCCCGCAGGAGCTGCGCCGGATCCTGGCCGGGACGGGACCTGCCACTCGCGCGAGCTCCTGGCCCGGTCGCTGCGGGACTTCGTCGAGGCCGCATCGAACCGGGGACGGAGCCCCGGCCCGCGACCACCGACACCGGCCCACTGTCCTTCCTCACGGCCCAGCGGATCCGGGACGTGATCAGGGCTGCTCGGCACGATCCGTGCCTCCTGTCCACCCTGAGCCACGCGGACTGGTCCGTGTCCTGGGAGGCCTTCGCCCAACGCGCCCGCCGCTACCGGCGGGGGCGTCGCGCTCATGCCGACCGATGTCGCCATTGCGCTGGCCCGCCTGGACCGGCGTCGCGCGCCCTCCGACCTCACCGGCTTCGCCCAGCCCATATACGGCCGCGCGGTCACCCTGGAGCGGGTCCTGGAGCACTGGCGGAACCACCCGGCCCGGCAGGGGCGAGCTGGAGCTCATGCCGTCGAGGCGCAATGCGGCCGGGTGGTCGACCCGCCCGCCGATCAGCGGCTCATCGCCGAGGGGACGAGCCCGTCGTCTTCGACCTTCTCCGGGCTGCGCAACGCCTGGTCACTGCCCTACCACGTGCGCAGCGTCTTCGCCCGGCACGAGCTGGCCGATCTGAGAGGGGCCTTCTGGCCGCCCCGGGGCGGGGACCTGATCGTCGCCCCCGAGTGGGAGTCGACCAGGCTCCTGCTGCCTGAGCACCCCACGCGCCCGCCGCCGTCTTCCTCGGGGAGTTCCTCCACGCCGAGACCGTCGAGGCGATCGCCCACGCCGGGCAGCTGACCGCCGTGGCGCGCCCCCTGGGCCCGGTCCTCACCTTCGGCCTGCTCGTCCTGGCCTGCGGCGCGCCCGCCCAGCACCGCGAGGCGGTCGCCGAGATGCTTCTGACGGCCTGGGACGAGGCGCCTGACGCCGTCGGACCTCCCTGGCGGCGTGGCGGAGCCCTGGTGGGACGCCGACTGAGCCACAGGCTCAAGCCGCGGACGCACTCGACCGCCAGGGCCGTCGCCACGCTGGACATGGTGGCGGGCCGGGGACTGGCCCTGGTCTGGCCGCTGCTGACGGCCATCGCCGAGAGCTCGCCGGCGCCGAGAGCTGCCCGCCGCGACGTCGGGCGTCCTGGAGACCGAGTGCTGGAGCTGCTGGCCGAGGTGCGGGCCGCGGGCGTCGCCGTCGAGCTGCCGAACGTGACCGCCCTGGCCGCCGCGGGAGCTCGTCCGGGGCCGTGCGCGCGGCGCGGCTCATCGTCTCCCGCCTCGCTTGATCGAAACCGGCGGGAAGGCACGCGATTCGATGTGATCACCGCCCTGCGCGCCCCGCCCGGGGTGGAGTCGGCCAGCCCCTTCACGCCACTGGGTTTCGCGGGACGCTCCCCGCCCCGGGAGTCGGCGCTCAAGGCGTCCTGCCCGCTCTCACCGGAGACGCGTCCCCGCCCACGGGGGTCGTTGATTCGGTGATGCCACCTCAGGTCGCATTGTGCCGAGGTGGGCTCGCGCGTATCCAGCGCAGGGCGGATTGTGTCGCGCTGAGCTCGCGCAGCGCGAGTGGGTGGACCGCGTCGCACTGGGCTCAGCATTGCAGCGAGCCCCGGCCCACACCGGCTCCGGGCCCGGGATCTCGCTGAGCGGACCTGGATTTACGTAGCTGGCCCCGGCCCGGGTTCGCCGGCCGGGTCCGCGCCGGCTCGAAGGGTGCGTCTCTTAGCGTGGTGGCGACTTCCGTGCGAGTCCTCCGCCGTGGACGCGAGCGGGCTCGTGAACGACGCTGCGCACGGGATCGTCGCCACATCTGTCCGTTCGTCCCACCCGTCCCATCGTGGGTGCGGGCCGGACCGGACGACGTCGTCGCCGTCGGCGGCCAGGTCACCATCCCATCGTGGGCGCGGGCGGGCCCGATCGCCCTGACGACCTCGCGACGCGGGGCCGAGTCCGTCCTGCCGCAGACGCGGCGAGCCGGTGGACAGGCGATCCGGCAGCTCAAAAAGGTGGCCGGCGCATATCTTTCACCCTCCGCCTCACCCCTTCCGTCCCGAAGTGGCTGCAATGACGCCATTCCCCCATGAGCGCAGGAGCGTCGCACCCCGAAAGATATGCGCCAGCCACCTTTCTCCGCATCGCCGACGCCCCGGGACAGCGACGGCGAGGCGTCTCAGCCGGAGATCATCCCCGCGCGGACCCGGCGACGCCCGGGTTGCGCCGGCGGGGGCGCTGTCGGCGGCCGGGCGATCGCCGAGGCCCGCGACACCTCGGTCCGCCCGGCGTGACCAGGTCAATGCCGGGCCCGCCGCCCGCACGCTACCCTCCAGGTGTCATGACACTCAGGGGCGGGTCCCATCGCTCGCCCTCGCCCTTTCCACTCTTGGGTCCCCAGTGCCATCTGAAGTCCCCGCGCCGTCCACCACCACCCGCAGCGCTTCCCGCCCGGCGACGGCGCTGCGCGACCCTGTCCACCGCTTTTTCATCGAGGGCCTCACCGGCATGGCCCACGGCCTGTTCGCCACCCTCATCATCGGCACGATCCTCAGCCAGGCGGGTGCCTTCCTGCCCGGCGCCGCCGCGACGTCGTCGTCATCCTGGGCCGCGTCGCCGCGAGCCATCACGGACGCCCGGCATCAGGGCTGGGCGTGGCCCACCGGCTCAAGGCGGACACCTTCGTCGTCATCTCCGCCGCCGTGGCCGCCAGCTCGGCGCCCAGGCGAGCGGGCTCCTGTCCGGCACGGCGATCGTCACCATTTTCGGTCGGCACCGGCCTCATGCTCCGCGGTCCCGGCGAGCCCCTCGGCGCCTTCCTCGCCGCCTACGCCGCCATCGAGGCGGGCCGACGCGTCTCCGGGCGCACCCCGTCGACATCCTCGTCACCCCTGACCACCATTGTCACCGGCGGCGTCGTCGGCCTCATCCTGGGACCGCCCATCTCGCGCCATGGCGGCCCTGGGCGGTCTCGTCAACTGGGGCACCAGGCGCCAGCCCATGCTCATGGGCGTCATCGTCGCCGTCATCATGGGCATGGTCCTCACGCTGCCGATCTCCTCGGCGGCCCTGGGCATCATCCTGGACCTGTCGGGCATCGCCGCCGGAGCCGCGACGGTCGGTTGCGCCACGCAGATGGTGGGCTTCGCCGTCGCCTCGTTCCGGGAGAACCGCTGGTCCGGCCTCCTCGCCCAGGGCGTGGGCACGTCCATGCTCCAGGTGCCCAATATCGTGCGACACCCCCTCATCTGGGTGCCGCCGACGCTCGCCTCGGCGATCCTGGGCCCGATCGCCACAGTCGTGCTGCGCATCGAGTCCAACGCCGTCGGCTCCGGCATGGGCACCTCCGGGCTCGTCGGCCAGATCATGACGTGGCAGGGTCATGGAGCCGGTGTGGGGAGGCGGTCGGACGCTCGCCGCCATCGTCGGCCTCCACTTCATCGCCCCGGCCCTGCTCACCCTCGGCATCAGCGAACTCATGCGCCGCCGGGGCTGGATCGGCCCGGGCGACGTAGTCCTGGCCAGGCCTGACCACCGGATCGGCCCATCGCCTCGCCGCACCGCGGCGCCAGGGATCAGTGGCGGCGGGGCTCGGTGGCGGCGAGCCTGTCGCCGCAGGAGCGGCGGATGGCGAAGGCTCTCGATCCGCTCCTCGACGACGGCGAGCCTGGCGGCCAGGGCCCGCCTCGCCGCCGGGCAGACGGCGGTCTCCTCGCCGCCGAGGCAGCCGACGAGCGGACGCACCTGCTCGCAGCTGAGCCCCACCCGATGAGGGGCGTGCACGCGGCGGGCCCGCTCGACGTCGGCCGGGTCGTAGTCGCGGTAACCGTTGCTCAGCCGGATCGCGGGCACGAGCCCGGTGTCGGTGTAGTGGCGGACCTGGCGCGCGTCAGACCGGCGCGGGCCGCGAAGTCGCCGATCCTCATGGCGCCCTCCCCGGCCTTGACCTTGACACTGGTGTCAAAGTTTAGCGTCCTTGCGCACGGGCCGAACGGCCCGGCGGAAAAGGCCCTTATGAGACGCGTTCCCGCACTGTCCTTCGCTGTCATGCTCCTGGTGGGGACGGACACATTCCTGGTGGCCCCCGCTGCTGCCGGCCCTGTCGGCGCGCTTCGGCGTCCCGCCCGCGCGCGCCGGCTGGATGGTCTCGGCGTACGCGATCGGGTACTGCCTGACGGCCCTGGTCGCGGGCCCGCTGTCCGACCGGCTCGACCGGCGCCGCGTCCTCCTCGCCGGAATGGCGGCGTTCTGCGCGACCACCGCCGCGACGGGGCTGGCGCGGTCCTCGCCTCCATGCTGGCGCTGCGCCTGGCGACCGGCGTCGCCGCGGCGGTCGCCGCCCCGCAGATCTGGGCGGCGATCGCCCAGGTCATGCCGGGGCGGCGCATCGTGCCCGCCATGGCGACGGCGACGGCGGGCCTGACGATCGCCCAGCTCCTGGGCGTGCCGGGCCGGGAGCCTGCTGGCGGTGCGCTCGACCTCCGACCCGTTCGTCGTCGTCAGGGACCGGCGCCGCCCTGGTCACGGCCGCGCTCTGGCGAGTGGTTCCCGGCGAGTGCCCCGAGCTCCCCAGGGCGGCGCCCGCCCGGGCCTGGGCTCCCCGGTACGCGGACCTGGCCCGCACCCGCCGCCGCGAGGCGCTTCGGGGCCTACTTCGTGTTCCAGGTGGGCAATTCGCCGTCCTGTCCTTCGCCGCGAGCTGGTTCGCGCGGGACTTCCCACCTCGACCAGACCGGCATCGCCGCGGCGATGATCGTGCTCGGTGCGGGCAACACCGTCGGCGCCCTGGTGGGGCCCCCGGATCGTGCGGCGGGCGGGCCAGGGGCGCACGCTGCTCGCCGGCTCGGTCTGCTACGTCCTCGTCTACGCGGTGGTCGCGGCCGCTCCGGCCCGCTGGGCGGGCGTCGGGCTGCTCGCCGTCGCCTTCACGGTCGGCGGCGTGCTCTTCCGTCGCATGATGAACCTGCTCCAGTCGCTGACGACGTCGGCGCGCGGAACGGTCTCGGCGCTCGCCAGCGTCCTCATGTACGCCGGTCGACCCTGGCGGGCGTCATCGGCGGCCGCTGCTGGCTGGGTCCTCCCTCGTTCTGGGGCGTGAGCCTGCTGGCGCTGGGGACGACCCTCCGGCGCTCGGCCTGTGGGCGGCCTCGGACTGCCTGCGCCCGGAGCCCGCGCCGCCGGGTGAGGGCGAGGCCAGAGCAGAGAGGCGGGGACGACGGCGCGGGGCGCTTCGCGGGTGCGGGCCTCGACGACGCGCGCAGGCGCCCAGGCTGAGTTGATCACGACAGAGCGCCGCGATGATGACGTAGGCGGGCAGGTAGATGTCCAGATGCTGGTTCTGCCGGGTGCTGGAGATCAGGACGTTCCCGGCGTACATGAGCTCGGCGGTACGGACGTACGAGCGCAGCGAGTCGCCGAGGATCGTCACGAGCTGGGTGACGAGGTCGGCAGCATGAGCCGCAGGGCCTGCGGCGCGAGGATCAACCGCATGGTCTGGCGGCTCAGCCCCAGGGCCGTGGCCGCCTCGGACTGCCCCCGGTCCAGCGCCAGCACCCGGGCGGAAGACCTCCGCCGTCGTCGCCGGGGTGCACATGACGATGGGATGACGAGCATCCAGAAGGGCGGCGGCGTCGGCGAAGTTGGGCGCAGCCAGCAGGAAGAAGTAGATGAGCAGGAGCATGGGCACGGCCCGCATGGCGTCAATCCACGCCCCGACCGCCCGCCCACTGGCGGCGGCCCAGCCTCGCCCAGCCCAGGGCGACGCCCAGGGGGAAGGACAGGGCCGCCGAGACGACGGTGACCAGCAGTGTCGGGTCAGGGCGGCGCCTCAGGTACCTGACGACCGACTGGCCCGGGAGTAAGCGCCACTGGGTGAGGCGAGCTGGCCCTGGAGCGGCGAGCTGGTGGGCGCCGCGGCCAGCAGGCCGAGCGACGACGGTGACCACGACGGAGACGACGGCGATCCGGCGCCTGCCCTGGGACGGCTGCGTCGAGAGAGGCGGCGTCCGCCGCGGGGCAGGCGCCGCGCCGTGGGAGGGCTCATGCCGCACCTCCTGTCCCCGGTCAGACGGCGTTCCAGGCAGCCGCCGAGCCTCGTGGCGCCGAAGGCGAGCGCGAGCGGTCAGGCCCGACAGCAGGAACGTGAAGACGGCCTCCGCGTGGTGCAGGTTGAGCTGCTGGGTCGCGTAGGTCAGCTCGTGCACCCCGATGGCCGCCGCCGGCGAGCCGATGAGGCAGGAGATGAGACGTTGACCAGCGGCTGGACGGTGCGCCAGCGCCTGAGGGCAACACGACCTCGCGGATGATGGGCGAAGGGCATCCCAAGGCGCGGGCGGCCTCGATCTGCCCTGGCGACGGGTTGATGCCCGAGCGCACCGCCTCGCACACGTACCGAGCCCGCGAAGAGGATCGCGCCCACCGCCGCGGGAGAACAGGGAGATCGGCACGCCCGCCCGCGGGGCGACGAAGGCCAGCAGGAGCATGAGGCTGAGGGTCCGGGGATATTGCAGGCGATCGTCACCCACACGGCGCCCAGCGCCCGCAGCGGACACCGGGCTCACCCGGCACACGGCGATGAGCGTGCCGACGACGAGCGCGCCGGACGTAGGCGAGCAGGGCGATGCCCAGCGTCATGGCCAGGCGGCCCCGATCATGCCGAGATTGTCGGTGATCATCCTCACGCCGTCTCCTTGCGTGGTCGTGCCGATGGGCCCGGGCGCGGGCGCGGAACCGGGCCCGTCAGGCGTCGGGCGTGGTCTCGCCCGTCTCGGCGCCGCCGTTGCCGGGCTCCGGGGCGTCATTGACAGGGGCGCCGAGGGCTGTCGCCGGGCGCCGGGAGCGTTGTGTGCGGGCGCCGAGGCGGGCCCGCGCTCGGCTCGGCGGACGGTGTGGCGCTCGGGGTCGAGGGGACGCGGTGGCGACGCTCGGTCTCGGAACCGGGCACGGAGCCGATGGCGGCGGCGGGCGCCTCGCCGCCCGTGATGACGCCGATGGTCGCCTGCCAGATCTTCTCCCAGGTGCCGTCGTCGTAGATCTCCTTGAGGAAGGCGTTGACGAAGGCCTTGGCATCGGAGTTGCGAGGCAGGCCGATGCCGTAGGGATCCTGCGTGAAGGGCTCGCCGACGATCTTGAAGGCCTCGCTGCCCTGCATGGCGCTGAGCAGGAGCGACTCGTCGACGACGTAGGCGTCGACCTGTCTGGTCTCCAGGGCGGACAGGCAGGTGTTGTGGTCGTTGAACGGGGTCTGCTCGGCCTGGGGCGCCGCCTGCTGGAGCGCCGTGATGGAGGAGGATCCGGACTGGACGGCGACCTTGACGCCCGCCAGGTCGCTCACGCCGGTGATCTTGCTCTCGTCGGCCCGCACGAGCACCGCCTGGCCGGAGGAGTAGTAGGGCCCGGCAGAAGTCGATCTTCTTGGCGCGCTCGGGGGTGATCGTGTAGGGTGGCGATGACGGCCTGCACACTGCCGTTGCCGAGCACGACCCTCGCGGGTGTCCGAGGTGACCTGGGTGATGTCCAGCAGGGTGCGGGCGTCGTCGTGCCGCCGATGATGTGGCGGGCCAGGACCTGGCCGATGGCGGTGTCGAAACCGGAGACCTCGCCGGTGGTCGCGTCCTCCAGGGAGAAGACCGGCGCGGTCTTCGTCCCGCCGGTCTTGAGCACGCCCGCCTCCTTGACGGCCGGAGGCCCAGGCGGAGGCGGCGACGACGTCGTCGGCGGCCACGGGGCCGGAGTTGATGACCGTGTTGTAGTCGACGGCGCCCGCACTGGCAGAGGAGGAAGAGGAGGAAACGGCCCGGCCGTCGGCACCCGTGTCGGCGCAGGCGGCCAGGACGGCGGCGAGGGAGGCCGCACCTGCGGCGCTGAGGGAACAGGCGTCGGTTGGGAGTCGCCATGGGCGTGTCCTTTCGTGGTGGCAGGGCGGGGCCGCCGGCGGGCGCCGCCGTGGGGAAGGGCGGTCAGTGGCTGAGGATCTTGGACAGGGAAGTCGCGGGCGCGCTCGGAGTCAGGGGGCGGAGAAGAACTGCGCGGGCGGGGCCTCCTCGACGATCTGGCTGGCGTCCATGAAGACGACCCGGTCCGCCACCGAGCGGGCGAAGCCCATCTCGTGGGTGACCACGAGCATGGTCATGCCCTCGGCGGCGGGCTCTTCATGACGTCGAGGACCTCGTTGATCATCTCGGGGTCCAGGGCGGAGGTGGGCTCGTCGAAGAGCATGATCTTGGGGTCCATGGCCGGGGCCCGGGCGATGGCGACCCGCTGCGGCTGGCCGCCGGAGAGCTGGGGCGGGCGCTTGAAGGCCTGGTCGGCCAGGCCCACGCGCTCAGGGCTCGCGGGCGCGCTCCTGCGCCTGGGCGCGCGGCTGGCGGCGCACGCGCATGGGCGCCAGGGTGATGTTGTCCAGGACCGTGCGGTGCGGGAAGAGGTTGAAGGACTGGAAGACCATGCCGACCTCGGCCCGCAGGCGGGTCAGCTCGCGGCCCTCCTCGGGCGGGAGCTCGCCGTCGATCTCGATGGTCCCCTCCTGGATGGTCTCCAGGCGGTTGATGGTGCGGCACGCGTGGACTTGCCCGACCCGGAGGCCCCGATGACGGCGACGACCTCACCGCGGTGGATGTCCAGGGACACGTCGTCGAGCGCCTGAAGTCGCCGTAGAACTTGCTCACGTGGCTCACGCGCACCAGCGGCCGGTCGGCGGGGCGGCGTCGGCGAGGGATGGGGGAGGAATCGGCAGTGGACACGAGGGACCTCGTCTCGGTCGTGAAGGGGATGGGCAGGGCGGCGTCTCAGCGGCACCGACAGCAACACATCCACTGCGCACTGCATTCCTCCTGAGTCGATCCTGCGCGGGAGACGATCCTCACCGCTGTCACGGGACCCTAGCATCGCGGCGCGGCCCGCGCCCACGATGTGCCCGAGTGCTGAGACGCCGGCGCCCGCTCCCGGCCGCACGCGACGGACGGCGGCAGGAGTCTCCGGACGGATGCGGGGGATGCCCATGAGGCCTCGGGTCACCGCGGCCCCGCGCGAGCGAAGAGGATCGACGCCTTCGCCGCCGAGGCTGCTCCTCCCCGGCCGTCGTGGGACGGCTGCCGGAGGACCTCGGCCCCCGAGCCTGCCCGCGCATGGATCATGGCCTGCGCCCGGGCGAGGGACGAGGCGGCGGGTGACGCCCGGCCCGCCTCGGGGCTGACGCTCAGGTGCTCTCGGGCAGTGAGTCCCGATGAGCGACCAGCGCACTCCCCAAGGGCGCAGGTGTTGGCGTATCCCCGGACGACCGTGACAGACTTGTCGCGATCTTGTCATGATGTCGACCAGGAGGATCGCCATGTCCGCCGTCAAGCTCTTCCTGTCCTGGGCGCATGCGGACCAGGTCCTCGAGGAAGGATCTGGTCTCGACTCACTCGCCTGAAGAACATCAAAAGACACGACTTCGACTGGTGGGAGGACTCTCTCTGTTTTCCGGCGAGGATGGGGAGGAGGAGATCTACTCGAGGTTCGACGAGGAGACTATATCGTCCAACTCGTGAGTCACTCATTTCTTGCATCCGACTTCATCCGCGACCACGAGATCCCCAGTCTCGGTAAGACTCCGCGCAAGCCGATCCTGCCGCTCATGCTCAAGAACGTCCCCCTCAATGGAGACTACGGGAGTTCACGCATCGACAAACATCAAATTTTTCTTCCTCCGCGAGACCGAACGGCGAGCCAGAGTCTGTGGGGATCTCGGGAGAGACGCTCAAAAAGATCGCTTCGCCAATGAGTTCGTCAATGCCATCATCCGACGTGTGGACAAGCGAGGTGGATACCGGTGAGCACTGCTCCCTCCACGCCCTACCGACGACCACTGTCAGCAGCGACCGTGCGGCGCAGTCTTGACGAAATCACCGGTCTGACAGGAGCACAATCCCGAACAGGGCGTACGCATCGCCGATATGATCGGATCTGATGGCACGGCATCGACCACCAGCGTACTCGCGCTCTTCGAAGGCAAAGACCCGCGCAGCGCCCTGCGTCAGTTCAAAAGTCGTTTCAATAAGGTCTCCGGGGATGAACTGGAAGTTCGTTTCTCGATGGACGGAAGAGGGACGGCGTCTGGTTCTCGGGGTCGACCCCTCGCTGGGGAGCTCTCCGAGCGCTCCGAGGCCAGGTCGGCCGCCATTCCCGGGACGAGACGGTCGAGGCATATGTCGTCGAGAACGATCCCCTACGCGCCCGGCGCGAGAATCCATACAGTTTCAGTCAGAAGGACGGCAAGCTGGCCATAACATGGCTGAATCGATAGAGCAGCATGCGCGCCCTCCCTGAGGGAGAAAGCGGATCTGACCGTAACACGCTCCGACGGCATCACGGGGAGGACAGAGAGAAAACCCTCGATCACTGGGTGGAGGAAGCGAATGCTGCAGTCGTCCTCCTCGGTCCGGACTATCTCAACGAATCCGCGGAGCGCTGATCGTGCTTTCGCATTTCCCCACCCGGTCATTGTCAAACTCACGCCCTGCCCGATGGTGCCCCATTCGTCCCGTTCGATCCATGCGACATAGTTGCACCGCATATTGTTCAAGAAACCCGGGGAAGTTCTTCGCGCAGCAAAATCGCCCAGATCGTGACATCGCGCCTCCACCGGATCTTGCGCAATGAAATCGACGATCTCGGCGGACCCGCGCGTCCGGACGAACTTGTGCATCCAGACTTCTTCGCCCAGAGGCTTTTTCGAACGTGCCCGTCTCAGCAATGAAACGACCTTCGTGTCTTCGCACGCCCAGGTGGGAGCATTCGAGGAGGCCGTCAATTGGGGGTGATTCGGCTGAGTTCGCACGGACCGCCGTAGTATCGCGCAATGCGATCCCCGCCATGGGCCGTCTTATTGAATGGGTCAATAATCGAGAGGATAAGTCCCCTGGTCTGTGCGCTCTCCTGGGGGATCTCGGCACGGGGAAGACGACAACATCCATTCTCCTCACCCGTGAGCTCCTTGCACGACGTAAGGACGGGCAGGACGCCCTCTGCCCATCTACTTCGATTTGCGAGATCTGGACGTCGACCGACCGCCCGATTTCGGTCTGCGTTCCATGCTGGAACAGATGCTCCGCCAGAGCTCACCAACCCCAATCGATGTGGACCGCGCACTTGAAATTATCTCCGCCGAGAGATGCCTTTGTCGTATTCGACGGCCTGGATGAGTTCTCGTCCACACGGAAGAGGGCGCAGGACAGGACTCACGCGCGACTGCTTCAAACCCTCACCCTCGCTGCTCCTGAAAAACAACTCCGACACCCGAGCTCATGCTCACCTGCCGGAGTCAGTATTTCGTTCCGTCAGAGAAGAATTCGCCTTCTTCTCGGGCCAGAATCGAGCGCGTCCGCGGCGATGACTTTTTGGTCCTCACCATGCTGCCCTTCAGTGAGGATCGAGATCCTGGAGTACTTGGGCGCAGTGTCCTGGGATCCGACCCTCACCGCCTACTCGATACCATCCGCTCCGTCCACGACCTGCGCTCCCTCGCCCAGCGGCCCGTCCTTCTCGCCATGATCCGTGAGGTGCTTCCTGATGTGGAAGCGGCTCTGGCCGGACGGACGTCGTTTCCGCTCGGTGGTTTATACGAGCGCTTCGTGAATCGTTGGCTGGAAAGAGATAATGGTAAGCACACGCTTCTCCCTGAGCACAAGTGCCAACTCATGTCGACTCGCCCGCGAGGTCTGGGTGTCGGGACGGCGCACATGGTCGGCCAAGTGGATGGAGCAATGGCTCTTGGTCTTCCTTAACAAGCACCCTGAGATGGAACTCGATTACTCCTCGCGCACACCGGCGCAGTGGAAACAAGACTTCCGCACCGCCACCTTCCTGTCCCGGCGCGGGAATGACTTCGCCTTTACACACTCCCTCACTACTGGATATTTTTCTCGCCAGATCAATGGCAGACGCCCTCCTCACCGATGACGGGCAGGTCTTTTACCGCATGGGATATTCCCCGTCAAGTCAGGAGTCCCTTACTTTCTTTGGGGAGATCTCGACGGACTCAACAATGTCGACCGTCAGCGAGCCTCGAACGACTCGCCGAGGCTGCGCACTCGGGAAGTCCACGGGCCCGTGCGACAGTGCTCGCCTATATTCTTATCGCCAGATCTAAGAAATTTCCCATCATTTCAACACAGGCTCTTAATCTGTCAAGTACCGATCTGCGCCATTGGGAACTGGGGACGGAGGCGGAACCCTCAATCTCACTGGGTTCCATTCACGAAGCACGTCTCGACGATGCGGTACTCACCCGCGTTCGTCTTGATCGCGCCGATGCGACCGGCGCCTCGTTCCTGCGACTTCGCTTTACAAAATGCTCACTTATTAAGTCGTCCCTGGAAAGATGCAACCTATCCGGACGATATTTCGTCAGTGCAATCTCACAGATATCGACATCAGGGGAGCCATATTTCATCGGACCCAACTTCTATTCAGTCATCCGATCATCGAGGATGATAGGGTGCTCATTGCACCGGCTCCTGCTCCCATAGGGAATACTCCACGAACACTCACGACCTATCCGGGCCTGAACCTGGTTGATTGTGCCAGTCTGGGCCCCGACGGAACCCGCATCCTCACCACGAGACGACAACGGCGTCCGCATGTAGACGCCACCACCGGCGAAACCACACCCAGACCCTCACCACCACTAACTGGACGAACTCGGGCCGTCTGGGCCCCGACGGAACCCGCATCCTCACCGCGGGACGCAGTAGCGCCACATGTGGGACGCCACCACCGGCGAAACCACCCAGACCCTCACCACCGACTGGACCAGGTCGACCGTCTGGGCCCCGACGGAACCCGCATCCTCACCACGGGCCTCTTTGGCATCCGCATGTGGGACGCCACCACAGCAAAACCACCCAGACCCGCCCACCACCGACTCGACCAGGTCGGCCGTCCCGAGCCCGACGGAACCCGCATCCTCACCGCGGGACGCCGTCGCCCACATGTGGGACGCACCACCGGCGAAACCACCAGACCCTCACCACCGGCAAATGAACTCGGCCGTCTGGGCCCCGACGGAACCCGACATCCTCACCGCGGACAACAAGGGCGCCCGCACGTGGGACGCCACCACCGGCGAAAACCACCCAGACCCACCACCGACTGGACTGATTCGGCCGTCTGACCTGACGGAACCCGCATCCTCACCGCAGGGACGCGTGGCGCCCATGTGGGACGCCACCACCGGCGAAACCACGCAGACCCTCACCACCGACTGGACCAGGTCGATCTGGAGCCGACGAACCCGCATCCTCACCACGGGCCTCTTTGGCATCCGCATGTGGGACGCCACCACCGGCGAAACCACCCAGACCCTCACCACTACTAACTGGACGAACTCGGCCGTCTGGAGCCCCGACGGAACCCGCATCCTCACCACGGGCCTCTTTGGCATCCGCATGTGGGACGCCACCACCGGCGAAAACCACCCAGACCCTCACCACCGACTCGACCAGGTCGGCCGTCTGGAGCCCGCGAACCCGCATCCTCACCCGCGGGACGCAGTAGCGCCACCACGTGGACGCCACCACCGGCGAAACCACAGACCCTCACCACCAGCGAAATGAACCTCGGCCGTCTGGGCCCCGACGGAACCCGCATCCCTCACCGCGGACAACAAGGGCGCCCGCACGTGGGACGCCACCACCGGCGAAACCACAGACCCTCTCACCGACTGGACTGATTCCGGCCGTCTGGAGCCCCGACGGAACCGCATCCTCACCACAGACGACAACGGCGTCCGCATGTGGACGCCACCACCGGCGAAACCACCCAGACCCTCACCACCAGCGAAATGAACTCGGCCGTCTGGAGCCCCGACGGAACCCGCATCCTCACCACAGACGACAACGGCGCCCGCAGTGGGACGCCACCACCGGCGAAACCACAGACCCTCACCACCGACTGGACTGATTCGGCCGTCTGGGCCCCGACGGAACCCGCATCCTCACCACAGACGACAACGGCGTCCGCATGTGGGACGCCACCACCAGCAGGAAACCCAGACCCTCACCACCGACTGGACCGATTCGGCCGTCTGGGAGCCCCGACGGAACCCGCATCCTCACCGCGGACAACAGGGCGTCCGCATGTGGAACACCACCACGGCCAACCTCTGGCATCTGCATCGACCTGCTGCCCGAAGGCGCTCTTCTCGTGCGCGATGCGCGACCTGAGTTATCGGCGCAAGTTCCTGACGCCTGGCGCTGGCTCGGCTACGGGTCATGGTGGACGGGCAGATGACGCGGCTTCCGCGAGATCAACGGCCCGCCGCCGCCACTGCCTCGCGCTGATTCCTGAGACCAGCTAGCACCGGCCGCAACCGTCCTCCGGAAATCTCGGTGCCCGCCCGGCTCAGCGGCTCAGCGCTGCGCCCGCACCGAGGCGTACAGGCACACGGCCGCGGCGCGCGACATTGAGGGACTCGGCGGCCCCGAGGACGGGGACGGAGACGACAGCCTCCGCGCGCTCCAGGGCCTCAGGGGGCCAGTCCGCGGGCCTCGTTGCCCGAACAGCCAGGCGCAGGGCCGGGCCAGGGGCTCATCGGCGTCGAACAGGCCGACCGGCCCGCTCCCGTCCGCAGCCAGGATCGCGAGCCCGGCGCCGTCGAGCGCCTCAGGACCTCCCCAGACCCGCCCCCGTCAGCACCGGCGGGTGGAAGAGGCTGCCGACGGTGGACCGCACCACCTTGGGGTTGGTGGCGTCGACGCTGCCGCGCACGAGGACGACGGCGTCGGCTCGGCGGCGTCGGCGGTCCGGATAATGGTGCCGGCGTTGCCGGGGTCCTGGGCCTCGGCGAGTACGGCGACGAGTCAGGCCCCGGCGAGCCGTTCCGCCAGGCCCGCCTCCGCCGACTCGCACCCACTGCCTCTGCATCCGCAGACGCCGCTCGGCTGCTCGCCGAGTCCGCGGACTCCGTATCCGGCTGCTCCGGCCGCCTCCGCGCCTGCGTCCCGCTCCGGCGCCGTCCTCCTGCGACTGCGGGCCGCGGCCAGCGCCGTCGTCGCCACGACGGCGAGGACGCCCTGCGCGTCCGCGCTCATGGCGGCCATGACCCGCGGCGTGACCGTGTGCGTGTACAGGCCGGCCGCGCGGGCGCAGGGCGAGGATGTCGGCGTGGCGGTCGGCGGCCTCGGGCGTGAGGTGAGGTCGTGGACGTGCGCCGCGGCATGGCGGACGGCCTCGCCCACCCCGCGGGCCCTCGACGAGGAACCGCTCGTACTTGTCGCGCGCATGGCGCCGGGCGAGCCCGGCCACGCGCGCCACCCTCGCCGAGTCCGGGTTGTCCAGGATGTCGGGGCGGGGCGCGGGCGCCCTCGGGCTCGGGGAAGGGCCACGCCGGGCCGCCAGGTGGTCGAATCGCGTCGGTTGCTCACGGCCCCGAGCCTGAGGACGCGACAGCGCCGCCCGTGCAGGCGGCGCCGTCGGACGGCGAGCGCCGGGCCATCGACCCGGCGGTGACGCGTCGCGCGTCAGTCGCGTCAGGCCCTGGGGGCGTTGACGTCGGCGGGCAGGGCCTTCCTGGCGACCTCGACGAGGGCCGTGAAGGCGGTCGGCTCGTTGACGGCGAGCTCGGCGAGCATGCGCGGTCGACCTCGACGCCGGCCAGGCCCAGGCCTGGATGAACCGGTTGTGGGTCATGCCCTCGGCGCGGACGGCGGCGTTGATGCGCTGGATCCACAGGGCGGCGGAAGTCGCGCTTGCGGGCGCGGCGGTCGCGGAAGGCGTAGACGCCGGGTGGGTGACCTGCTCCTTGGCCTTGCGGTAGAGGCGGGAGCGCTGGCCGCGGTGGCGGAGGCCTTCTCGAGAACAGAACGACGCTTCTTGTGGGCGTTGACGGCCCGCTTCACGTGCCATGTGATGACTCCTTTAGGGTGGTGGACCGGTCAGCGACCGAGCAGCTTCTTGACCTGGCGCAGGTCGGATCCGCGACCGGCTGGTCCCTGGACGGCTGCGCTTGCGGCGCGAGGACTTGACCTCGAGCAGGTGGCGCTGCTGCCTGCTCGCGCATGAGCTTGCCGCTGCCGGTGACCCGGAAGCGCTTCTTGGCACCGGAGTGCGTCTTGTTCTTCGGCATTTCGATTCCTCTTCTCGGCCGCCGGGCGGATGGCCCAGGGGCTGCGGACCCCGCGGTCTGCCGGTGGGGCAGTGATGGCCGCGCAGCCCTGGTCTTACGAGGCGTCGGCGGGGCGGGCGCGGAGCCCTCCGGGCCCCCTGGCCGCGTGCTTCTCGGCGCGGCGGTGGGCGCGCGCCTCCTCGCGGCGACGACGCTGATCGGACTTGACCTCGGCCTTCTTGCGCGTGGGAGCCAGGACCATGACCATGTTCCAGCCGTCCTGGCGGGGGGATGGGACTCGATGTTCCCCAGATCCTCGGTCTCCTCGGCCACGCGCTGGAGCAGGCGGATGCCCAGCTCGGGGCGGGACTGCTCGCGCCCGCGGAAGCGGACGATGCACTTGACCTTGTCCCCGCCCTCGAGGAAGCGCTTGACGTGCCCCATCTTGGTGGCGTAGTCGTGCTCGTCGATCTTGGGGCGGAACTGGATCTCCTGGAGTTGCGTATTGGCCTGGTTGCGCCGGGCGTCACGCGCCTTCATGGCCGACTCGTACTTGAACTTGCCGTAGTCCATGAGCTTTGCACACGGGAGGACGTGCGTCGGGCGCGACCTCGACCAGATCGAGATCGGCCTCCTCCGCCAGTCGCAGCGCGTCCTCGACGCGGACGACGCCGACCTGCTCGCCGCTGGGACCGACGAGGCGCACCTCGGGGACGCGGATCCGTTCATTGATACGGGGCTCGCTGATGGTTGTTCCTCACTCCTGATGGTGACGATCACCGCGACGAAGAGGGCCCTCGCCGCGGAACGCGAGCGAAGGCCCTTCATGTGCCCTGCGAGCACAGCCGCACCGGCGCCCAAGCGCCTGCGACCGCGGATCCACCTCGCATGACCCGGTCCCCGCAGGGGACCCAGGTGGGATTGCTCCGCTTGCGTGCCGGAGACGGACTCCGGACGGTCAGGAGACACTGTACCAGGTCCGTCCCGATTCTCACGGGCCGACGGCGGCGCCCCGGGCCGAGCCCGCGGCCGCGGCCCAGGCGTCACGGTCCCGCCGACGACGACGGCGCCTCGAGCCGATCCGCGCGGCCGCGAGCGGGCAGCGTCTAGCCGTCCATGCACACGGAGGCGTTCGTCGTGTTCTGCACCAGGGTCCCGGGGAGGAGGGATTGCCCGTGCTCGTCACCGTGTAACGGCAGGGAGGAGGCGTCCGAGGAGAGAGAGGTCACGGTGATCTCCCTCCAGCATCATGTGCAGCGACGCCGTCATGGCGGGCGTCGTGAAGGTGCGCCAGTCCTGGCAGAAGAGGTCGTAGTGCCCGTCGTCGCCGCTGCGCACCGGGCTCCCCTCGGCGATCCCGACGATCCTCGTCAGCAGCAGGCGGGCGTCGTCGGCCGTCAGCTCCTCGGCCGTCCCGCCCGGCTGGTGGGAGGGGCACGCGTGAGGCGAGCTCAGCTCCTCGGAGGAGACGACGACGGTGCCCGCCGTCCCCTTCCAGCGCGCCCCGTCGGGGGTCGCCTCGCCCGGCCCCGCGATGGCGTCGAGGATGCCCGCGCGCGACGACGCCGAGAAGTACTGCCGGTCCATGGTCGAGTCCGAGACCGTCCAGCGGGCCTGGCGGATCCCGTCCAGTTGCCGGCGGCCAGATCGTCGGAGAAGGCCTGCAGTCCGCTGACCGCCCCGCCTCCGACGGCGGCGACACGGTGATGGGGGGCATACTGGCGCTCGCGCGCGGGCGCGAGCGCGTCACGGCGCCGACGGAGATCCGGGCGCCGCGCCCGAGTCCGAGGCGCTGCGGCTGATCCCCGACGCGCCCGATGCTGTCGAGGCCTCCCAGGTGAGGTCCCCCGACCCGCCGGCCCCCGCGCTCCCCGGGCGACCGAGGGGCAGCAGGGTGACCGTCGTCGCGCCGCCGTCGGACTGCCGCCCGATGAGAACCCGAAGCGCCCGGCTCTTTGACGCGCCTGTGCGAGTTGAACGCGTCCGGCGCGCCCAGGTCAGCTCCCAGAGGGCGGGCGTCCGCCGCCGCGTGAGGCGTTGAGGGCTGTCGGTGTCGAAGGTGAGGACGGCGTCGCCGACCGGGCCGAGCTCGTCAATGCCCGGGAGGGGGACGTCGGGTGCGCCCACCGGGTCACGGTCTCGGTGTTCGAGTCGCCCCGGTACCAGTCGTCGTCGCGCGACCGGATGCGGCCGGGGCCCTCGATCCCAGCCAGGGCCGTCTCCGGCGTCGGGATCTGCTCGAGCACCTCCTCCGGCCACGTCGAGATGGAGACCTGTCGGATCTCGATCTGCGCAGCCGGGGCGAGGACCCGCAGGAGTCGCCGCCGGTGTCGAGCAGCTCGACCGTGTACTGCGACTGCGGCCGTTGTGAAGAGGAATCCGAAGGTGAGCACGCCCTCGGTGGTGGCCATCGCCAGGTTGGCGCCGAGCCCGCCGTCGGGCGGTCGAAGCTCGACAGGGTGGCGCCGTCGGTCAGCGAGACGACCTCGTAGGAGGTCCGGCTCCCGGAGCTCCGGGCCACCGCCCAGGTGCTCCCCACCGAGGAGAGGTCCAGGATCAGATCGTCGCGGCGCCACAGCTCCGCGCCCGCGACGCTCCACGCGGCCGCCCACCGGCACGACGTTCCCTCGAGGTTGCCGACGACGACGTCCTGCGCCCCGCCCGATCCGACCCCTATGAAGTCAGTGACCTCGGGGATCTCGGTGACCGCGCCGTCGCGCATGTCGATCAGGCCGACGTTGTCGCACACGACGTGGTTCTGCACGGTCATGGGCAGGCAGTACACTTCACTGAAGCCGAAGTCGCCCACCAGCAGCGGGGTCTCGACGCTCTCGAGGCGCGGCGGTGGTCCCTGAGGTCGACGGTCCAGCGGGTCGAGCCGTCCCGCATGTCCACCGCCGTGAGGGTCGAGGCGTAGTACGCCGTAGCGAGAGGCGAAGACCGCCGTCCCCCGTCTCGTCGACCCACGCCTGGACTCCCCGTCGGAGGACATCTTTTCCGACAGCGCCTGCATCCCTCGCGTCGGTGTGGAGGAGGCGCTCCAGGGCGCCGAGGCCCCTCCTCGTAGGCGCGGGTCGAGGCCCGCCGCCGCAGTCGCGCCGGGCGTGGAGGTGGACTCGTCGGAGCCGGGCGGAGCCGCAGCCGCTCAGAGCCGTTGCCAGCACGAGCACGACGACGGCCAGGGGCCTTGGGGAAGCGGGATGTCGCTGGCGGGCAGCCCTGCTTGCAGAAGACAGTGACGGCGGTTCAAGAGAGGTCTCACGCACACCGCTCCGGTGGAGGTGTCCTGACGCACCGTGACCCGCGCGGTGCCGAGTCGAGCCAGTGACCACGAGTACCGGCCCGCCCGTCCGTGCGCCCCAGGTGACCTTCATCGTGCCGTTGAGCATCGTGCGCATGGCGGCGACGTCGCCGTCCGTGGGCTGAGCGCCGCCATGGGCGCGGCCGCCAGGCCGGTCCCGGCAGGGGTCCCAGTCGCCGCCGGTGCACACCAGAGTGTAGTGCCCGTCGTCGCCGCTGCGGAAGGGGTGCCGCTCGCCACTCCGACCACGCGCGTGAGCAGCAGGCGCGCGTCATCGTCGGTCACCGGGTCCGCGAGCTCACGCCGGGCCGGTAGACCGGGCAGGCGTAGGGGACGAGCCGAGCTCCTCCGCAGAGGCGGTGACGACACCGGCGAGGGGACTGCCACTGGGCGCCGCCGCCAGGCAGGGCGGTGCCGGGCCCGCCAGGGCAGCCAGGACCGCGGCGGGCCTCCCGCGAGAAGTACTGGCGGTCCTGGTGGAGGAGGACATCGTCCAGCGGTACTCGCGGATCTTGTCGAAGTTGCCCGCGGCCAGGTCGTCGGCGAAGGCCTGCGGTCCGACCACCGCCGCGCCTGGCTGCGACACGCCGATCGAGGGCACGGACCCCGAGTCGGGCGCGCTCCAGGGACCTGAACGGGCGTGCCCCTCGGGCTGGGGAGCCCACCTCCGCCTGGCCCACTCCCCGCTCGAGGCGCGGACGACGTCGCGGACGGATCCGGGCGCCGCGGTGCTCTCCCCCAGAACGATGCCGCCGTCCGAGGCGCCCGACGCGCCCCCTGGGCTCCCCCGGGAGGACGAGGGGCGCCAGGGGGCGATGAGCGCCACCGAGGCGTGGGAGTTGTCGCTGCCGCCGTACTGGGCGAGGAAGAGCGCGCGCCCTCACGACCCAATCGACGTACTGGCCGCCGGGATCCGCGGACGTCAGGGTCCAGATTCCACACGGGCCGCGCCTGTTCGGTCGTGTAGGCGGTGAGGCTGCCGGTGCCGTGGATGAGGACGCCGTCGCCGACCAGCCCCAGCTCGTCGGTGCCGGGGAGGGGCGCGGCGGGCGAGGCCACCCGGGTCACGGTGTTCGAGGCCGCGTCGGCGTTGAGACCAGTCGCCGTCCTGGACCTTGAAGCGGCCAGTGTCGTGCTCGGCCCAGGCGACGGCGGCCTCCGGCGTCATGGGCTCGGCGGGCGCCTCCTCGGGCCACGACCGCAGACCCACCTGCGACGACCTGGGGGACATGACATTGTCGGACAGGACCCGGATCAATGTGCCGTCGGGGTTGAGCAGCTCCATCCGGTACTGCGTCTGCGGGGCCTCCTCGGAGACGATCTCGGCGGTGACGACCCCCTCGGTCGAGGCGAGATGCGATGCTGTTGCCCACGGGAGGGCCCTCGGCCGGCAGGTCGAGGCTCGACAGGGTGGCGCCGTCGGTCAGCGAGATGACCTCGTGGGAGGTCTGGCTCCCGGAGCGCCGGGCCACCGCCCAGGCGCCCCCGACCGCCGAGTGGTCGAGGACGAGATCGTCGCGGCGCCACAGCTCCGCGCCCGCGACGCTCCACGCGGCCGCGGCCTGCGGGTTGACGCTCCCTACCGAGGTTGCCGACGACGACGTCCGCGCCCCGCCCGATCCGATCCCCATGAAGTCGGTGGTCTCGGGATCTCGGTGACCGCGCCGTCGCGCATGTCGATCAGGCCGACGTTGTCGCACGACGATGGTTCTGCACGCTCACCGGGCAGGCGGTGGACATCAGGTCTCCGAGCCGCGCAGCAGCATGTCCTCCTGATCGAACTGCCCGTGCGCGGTGGTCCTCGAGGGTCGACGGTCCAGCGGGTCGAGCCGTCCCCATGTCTCACCGCCGTGAGGGTCGAGGCGTACAGGTAGGCCGAGGGGTACGCGAACACCGCCGTCCCCCGTCCTCGTCGACCCACGCCTGGACTCTCGCGGCCCGACTCCCTCTTTCCGACGGGTCTGCGCGTCCTGCGCGTCGATGTGGAGGAGGCGCTCCAGGCGCCGAGGCCCCTCCTCGTAGCGCGGGTCGAGGCCCGCCGCCGCAGCTCGCGCCGGGCGTGGAGGCGGGCCTCCTCGGAGCCGGACTCGAGAGCGGATTGCAGCCGCTCAGAGCCGTTGCCAGCACGAGCACGACGACGGCCAGGGCCTTGGGGAAGCGGGATGTCATGGCGGGCAGCCCCTGCGCGGAAGACGGGTAACGGCGCTCACAGACTACTCGGGGAGCCGTCACCGCACGCCCGGTTCCGCGAGCGCGCACTTCAAGAACGTTCGGGCGCAGCCGGGCACAGCTCGACGGCGTCGACGAGATCGGCCCAGGCCGGGTCGGCCATGGCGCGCCGGCAGGCCCTCCATGGTCGCGGCGACGGCGGGACGCTGCCGCCGGAGACCTCGACGCGGATGAAGATCCGCAGCTCGACGGCGGCGCCGGGCTCGAAGGCGACGCCGGCCACGCCCTCCACGGCGCCGAGCCGGGCGGCGATCTCCCGCTGGACCGGCTCGTTGCGCCAGGACGGCGCCCAGTCCCGCCCGTCGGCCAGGGCGACGACGGCGGGGCGCGGCGAGGCGCAGGTCGCGGGTGCCGGGGTCGAGGATCCACAGCCGGTCGGTCTCCAGGACGGCCAGCCGGGCGGCGCGGCGCGGGTCGACCGGCACCGGCCGCACGTCGGGGCGCCAGGCGGTCATGGCGGCCGCGCTGGTGAACACGGGCAGGGGCCCTGCGCCCGTCAGGGGAGGTCGACGGCGAGGGCGGCGGCGTCCCGGGCGGGGTCCTCGGCGCGGGTCCCGGACTCAGGGCGCGCCCGCCCGGCCGGAATCGTCGGCCCGGCCGGCTGCGCCGCGGCCCGGGCAGGGCGTGGGCGGCGACGGGGACGATGAGGGCGGCGGCCGTCAGCGCCGCCCAGAGGCGGTCGAGGCGGAGGTGGCGCTCCGACTCGGTGTCCTCCAGGGCGGCCGTGACCGCCGGGTCAGCGGAGCCGTCGTCAGGCGAAGGGCGTGGGGGCGGCCGGGGCCGCTCCATCTTGGCCCGCGCGCCAGGGGCCGCCCGCACCTGGGCGTCGGTGGCGGCCAGGGGCTAGGGGCTCGCGGCCGCCGGGCTGCGCCCGCCTCACGACCGCCGAGCGCGCCCCCGCCCCGGCCCCGGCCCGATCCCGCGCCGGGTGAGCGGGGTCGGCGGCGGATCTGCTCACGGGCGCACGTCCTCGACCCGGGCGCCGTCGGCGACGGCCAGGGCCTGCTGGAGGTGAAGTCGCCGTTGTACAGGGCCTTGCCGATAATGGCGGAGTCGACGCCCTGGGGGACCAGGGCGGCCAGGGCGGCGATGTCCTCCAGGCTGGCGATGCCCCCGGAGGCGACGACGGGGGCGGGGCTGAGCTGAGGCGACGGCGCGCAGCAGCTCGAGTTGGGGCCCGTCAGGGTCCCGTCGCGCGTGACGTCGGTGACGACGTAGCGCGAGCAGCCCGCGGCGTTGAGGCGCTCCAGGGTCTCCCACAGGTTGCCGCCCTCCTTGGTCCAGCCGCGGGCGGCCAGCGTCGAGCCGCGCACGTCAGGCCCACGGCGATGAGGCCGCCGTGGTCGGAGATGACGCGCTCGGTCCACTCAGGGGTCCTCCAGGGCGGCGGTGCCGAGGTTGATGCGGGCGGCGCCGGCCTCCAGGGCCAGGTCAGGGAGGCGTCGTCGCGGATGCCGCCGGACAGCTCGACCTTGACGCCGACCTCGCCGACGATGCGGGCGAGGGCTCGGCGTTGGAGCCGCGAGCCGAAGGCGGCGTCGAGGTCGACCAGGTGGATCCACTGGGCGCCGGCCTCGGCCAGTGGCGGGCCGCGTCAGGGGTCGCCGTAGTCGGTCTCGGTTCCGGCCTGTCCCTTGAGGCAGTCTGACGGCCTTGCCGTTGGCGACGTCAACGGCGGGCAGGGAGCGTGAGCATGGCGGCGAGTCCTTCGGGTCGGCGGCGGGCGCCTGCGCGCCCGCGACGGGTCGAGAGTGGTGAGCCAGTTGCGCAGGAGCCGGGCTCCGGCGTCGCCGGACTTCTCGGGGTGGAACTGGGTGGCGGTCAGGGCCCCGTTCTCGACGGCGGCCACGAAGTCCTCTCCGTGGGTGGCCCAGGTGGTCAGCGGCGGGCGGGCGGGTCCAGGGCCCAGGAGGACGGCGGGGTCCGTCTTGGCGGCGTAGGGTGGACGAAGTGAAGCGCTCGTCCTCCACGCCGTCGAACAGACAGTTTCCGGCGGGCGGGCGCACGAGCGACCATCCCATGTGCGGGACGACCTCGGCCCGGAGCCGTTCGACGGTGCCGGGCCACTGCCCCAGGCCCTGCGAGCTCCGCCCGGGGCGGCGTGCTCGGTCGAGAGTCGAACATCACCTGCATCCCCGCAGATCCCCAGCACGGGGCGTCCGCCCGCCAGTCGGCGGTCGATGAGCCGGGGGGCGCCGACGGCGCGCAGCTGGTCCATGACGGAGGCGAAGCGCCCACGCCGGGACCACGAGGGCCGTCGGCGCCGGCGACGGCGTCGGGATCGGCGGTCAGTTCGACGTGCGCGCCCACGCGCTCCAGGGCGCACGGCGGATCGCACATTACCGCTGCCGTAGGACGGGACGACGACCCGGGGCTGGCTCATGCGCCCACCCTACCGGGCGCGGGGCCCGCGGCGCCCGGCGGGGCGGGCCCCGGGGCGCCGGGCGCCGGCGCCGTGCGCCCCGGGCGGGCGGGAGGTGGCAGGATCGGCCCCATGCTCCCCGCACCACCGCCCCGGCGCCGCACCGTCGTCCGGGGCCTGCTGACCACCGCGGCGCTGGCCGGACTGGGCGCGTGCGCCTCCGGCCCCGCCGCCTCCCGCGCCGCGGCCCCTGACGGCCCCGCATCCGCCGCCCCCGCCGACCCGACGGCCGCGGCCTCCCCCTCCCCGCCGCGCCCGCAGACTCCCCGGCCCCGACGCCGTCGGCCTCCCCGACGCCGAGCGCCCCCTCGCGCGAGGAGATCGTCGCCGAGTTCGCCGACCGGCGGCCCGCCTGGTTCGACATGGTCGGCGAGGGCATCGTGTCGGGCACCGCGGCCGGGGCGTGTGCCTGACGCTGGACGCCTGCGGAGGCCCCAGGGGCTCCGGGGTCGACATCGACCTGGTCGACATGCTCATCTCCCGGCAGGTCCCCTTCACCGCCTTCCCTCAACTCCCGGTGGGTCGAGGCGAACCCGGACCTGACCGACCGGCTCGCCGCCTGCCCGACGGTGGAGATCGCCAACCACGGCACCTCGCACCTGCCGCTGTCGGTGACCGGGGCGTCCGCCTACGGCATCCCGGGCACGGCCGACGCGGGCGAGGTGTGGGACGAGATCATGGGCAACCAGGCCGCCCTGACCGAGCGCACCGGCCGGGCGCCGCGCTCTTCCGGCCCGGCACCGCGCACTGGGACGACGTCGCCCTGGCCATCGCCGCCCGGCTGGGACTGAGGGCCGCGGGCTCTCCATCAACGGCGACGGCGGCGCGCACCCCCGCCGACACCGTCGAGGCGGAGGTCGGCCGGGCCGGGCCGGGCGACGTGGTCATCTCCACATGAATCAGCCCGACGCCGGCACGGGCGCCGGCTACCAGGCGACCGTCCGGCGATGCTGGCGGAGGGCGTCGTCTTCCTCACCCTCTCCGACGCCCTGGCCGCCTCGTGAGCGCGCCCGCCCCGCGCCCGGAGCCAGGGCGGGCCCGCCGGCTCAGTCCCTCCCGTCGCGCCCGGGCCGCGCAGGCTCCCGCCCGAACCAGCGCATGGCCCGGCCGGGGTGACCTCGTCGGCGCGCAGGGGCGCCGTCGACGGCGTCGGCCTTGACGATGCCCAGCAGGGATGTCCTCGACGACCTGGTCGACGGCGGACAGCAGCAGGCCCGAGCTGGCCTCCTCGCCGGCGGAGCCGTCCTCGTAGCGGCGCGCCGTGATCGTGCCCGACAGGCCCGACTCGATGCCGACGTCGGTGGCCAGGTCCGCCGTCATGAGGACGACGCCGCCGCGGGACAGGCGCGACAGGGGCCTTGGCGAGCTCGGCCGCCTCGGCGGGCTCGGTCTCGACGCCGCCGAGGGAGCTCGGCCACGTCCCACTCGGCGTGGGCGGAGACGGAACTCCTTGACGGCGATCGCGCCCGAGCGGGCGGCACGATGGTGCAGTCGAGGTCGCTCACGGCGCACAGGGCCGCCAGCGCGCTGGCGCTGGCCAGGGGGTCAGGACGACGGCGATCTTGATCGCCTTGGGCGCCTCGGGCGCCGCCTCGGCAGGGCCCGGGCGCCGAGTAGGAGTTGTGGGGCACCTCGTCGGAGGTGGGCGCGTGGACGACGCCGCCCGTGGCGTTGCGCCCGCCGGCGCCGGAGGGCCGGGGCTCGGCAGGGCCCGGGCCGGGGCGTCGGACCCGCCGGCGTCAGGGCTCGGCGGGCCCGACCCCCTCGTCCGCGGATAAGTCCAGGCCCTCGACGAGGGCGGCGAAGGCGGCGTCGATGTCGTCGCCGTCGCGGGGGCCGTCGAGCGGGTCGCGGTCGTCGTGCTTGTCGTCGTCGTGCATCACAGGGCTCCCTTGGTCGAGGGGATTCCGTCCACGCGGGGATCGGGTTGGACGGCGGCGCGCAGGGCGCGGGCGAGGGCCTTGAACTCGGCCTCGGCGATGTGGTGGGGGTCCCGCCCGCAGATGACGCGCACGTGCAGGCAGATCCCGGCGTGGTGGGCGATGGCCTCCAGGACGTGGCGGACCATCGACCCGGTGAAGTGGCCGCCGATGAGGTGGTGGACGAAGGCCTCGGACTCGCCGTCGTGGACGAGGTAGGGCCGCCCCGACACGTCGACGACGGCCTGGGCCAGGGCCTCGTCCAGCGGCACGAGGGCGTCGCCGAAGCGGGTGATGCCGCGCTTGTCGCCCAGTGCGACGCGCAGCGCCTCGCCGATGCAGATGGCGGTGTCCTCCACGGTGTGGTGGACGTCGATATCGGTGTCGCCGGTGGCGCGCACCCTCAGGTCGATCAGCGAGTGCTTGCCCAGCGCCGTGAGCATGTGGTCCCAGAAGGGGACCGTGGTGGACACGTCCGTGCGGCCCGGTGCCGTCCAGGTCGAGCTCGACGAGGACGGACGATTCGCTGGTGGTGCGTTCGATGCGGGCGGTGCGGCTCATGGGTTCCTCTCCCTCGTGCCCTTGCGCGGCTCTTTCACGACCGTTCCGCGGCCGCGCGCGGCGCCAGGGGGCGGGTGCCCGCCAGGACGCCGTCGAGGGCGGAGCGGAAGGCCTCCATCTCGTCGGGCGTGCCGATACTGACCCGAAGGTGCCTCCGGGCCGACGACGCGGATGAGGACGCCGCGCTCGAGCAGGGCGGCGAAGACGGCGTCGCGGTCCTCGAAGGGCCCGAAGAGCACGAAGTTGGCGTCGGACTCGTGGGCGGTGCACCCCGGCCGCGCAGCCAGGCCACCAGGGCGTCGCGCTCGGAGCGCAGCGGGCGACCTGGCCCATGAGGCTCCTCGCGGTGGTCCAGGGCCGCCAGGGCCGCCGCCTGCGTGAGGGCGGACAGGGTGGTAGGGCAGGCGCACGACGCGCAGGGCGTCGACCAGCTCGCGGGACGCGGCGAGGTAGCCCAGGCGCAGCCCGGCCATGCCGAAGGCCTTGCTCATGGTGCGGGCCACCGCCAGGTGCGGGTGGCGGGGCCCGGCGGCGTCGGACTCGGCGAGCAGCTCCAGGGCGCTGGGCACGCCGGGGCGGCGGAACTCGCCGTAGGCCTCGTCGATGACGACGACGGCGTCGGCGGCGCCGTCCGCGCCGCGGGCCCGTGGCCGCGGGCGGCCTCAGGACGGCGCGCACGTCGTCCAGGGGCAGGACGGTGCCGGTGGGGTTGTTGGGGCTGGCCAGCAGGGACGACGGCGGGGCGCACGCGCTCGATGGCGGCGGCGACGGCGGCCGCATCGAGTGAGAGTCCGCCCGGCGCGGCCCGGTGACGTAGTCGGTGAGGGTGTCGCGCGCGTACTCGGGGTACATGGGTACGTGGGGGTGAATGACAGAGCAGGCCCGGCCGGGAGCCGCCGAAGGCCTGGAGCACGTGGAGCATGACCTCGTTGGAGCCGTTGGCCGCCCAGACGCCCTCCCAGTCGGGCCTCACCCCGGACTCGACGGCGAGGTAGTCGGCCAGGGCCCGGCGCAGGGCGGGAAGTCGCGGTCAGGGTAGCGGTTGAGGCGGCGGCGGCGCGGCGGCGGCCGGGCGATGGACTCGACGACGGCCGGGGAGGGCGCGTAGGGGGTTCTCATTGACGTTGAGCCGCACGGGCACGTCGAGCTCAGGCGCCCCGTAGGGACTCCTCGCCCTCGGGCCGGGGCCGCAGGGAAGAGTGCTCACGCACGGGAGGTCTGCAGTCCCCTCCCGCGCCCCGCCCGCCCGCCGGGACCCGCCCGCGCAACTCAACCGTGAACGATGCCATTTCGGGACCCGCCCGCGCCCGCCGTCGCCGCCGTCGAGGGCGCCCGGGCCGCCTCTTCGGCGCCCGCCGGCGCCGCTCCGCCCCGCGCTATCGGCCCCGCGGGGTCGGGCCGTGCGGGTAGCCTGGAGGCGCCGGGCGATCCAGGGGGCGCGATCCTCATGAGTCAACCACCACAGTCCCAGCAGGGTGCGTCCGCCGGCGGTGGCGGGCCTGTTCTACCCGCCGAGCCCGCCCGCCTGCGGGCCGACGTCGAGCCATGCTGGAGGCGGCGCGCCCGCGGCGGCGACGCGCCCCGCCCCGCGGCGCTCATCGTCCCCCACGCCGGCTACGTCTACTCCGGCCCCACCGCCGCCCTGGCCTGGGCGCGGGCCGGGGGGCCCTGCGCGGGCGGGTCCGCAGGGTCGTCATGCTGGGGCCCACCCACCGGGTGGGCGTGCGCGCCCTGGCCCTGCCCGGCTGCCGGGCCATGGACACCCGCTGGGCCCCGTGACGGTGGAGGTCCCCCGCAGATCGAGGCGCTGGCCGCCACCGGGCTGGTGGTCACCCGCCCCGACGTCCACGCCGCCGAGCACTCCTGGAGGTCCAGCTCCCCTTCCTGGCCACCGTCCTGCCCGGGGCGGACGTGGTGCCCTGGCCGTGGGCTGGGTCGCCCCCGACCGGGCCGCCGAGGCGATCCTCCCTTCCTGGGGAGCCCGGACACCCTGGTGGTGGTCAGCTCGGACCTGTCCCACTACCTGCCCCAGACCGAGGCCCGGCGGGTGGACGACGCGACCATTGAGCGCATCCTGGCGCTGCGCGCCGACATCGACCACGAGGAGGCCTGCGGCGCCAGCGGCGTCGAACGCCCTCCTGCTGGCCGCCGGCCAGAGGGGCCTGCGCCCGCGCCTGCTCGGGGCGGCCACCTCCGCCGACACCATCGGCGACCCCGCCCGGGTGGTGGGCTACGCCGCCGTCGCCTTCCACGAGGAGTAGAGATGCCGCCGTGACCCCGCCCGCCGACGCCGCGTCCGCCCCGTCCCGCCCGCCGACGCCGGCGCGATCCTCCTGCCCTGGCCCGCGGCGCCATCGCCGCCCGCCTCGACCCGACCGGCCCTCCGCCCCGGACACCGCCCGCCTCGACCGCGGCTCCTCCGCCCGGCGGACCGGCCCGAGGCCGCTGCAGACGCCGCCGGGAGCCGCTGCGGACGCCGCCTGGCTGGACGCGCCCGGGGCGAGCTTTCGTGACCCTGACCTCGGGGCGGGCCCCAGGCAGGGGCCCTGCGCAGCTGCATCGGCAGCCTCGAGGCCCTGCCGCCCGCTGCGCGAGGACGTGGAGGCCAACGCCGTCGCCGCCGCCCTGCACGACCCCGCTTCGCGCCCCTGAGCGCGCGCGAGCTGGACGACACCGTCGTGGAGGTCTCCGTCCTGTCCGCCCCGGCTGCCCTGCCGGTGGCCGACGAGGCTGAGCTCCTGGCCCGCCTGCGCCCCCGGCGTCGACGGCGTCGTCCTGTCGGCCTGCGGCCGCCGCGCGACCTTCCCTGCCCCAGGTGTGGGAGCAGCTGCCCGACCCGGCCGACTTCCTGGCCCGCCTGCGCCGCAAGGCCGGCCTGCCCGCCGACTACTGGGGGCGCGACGTCGTCGTCGAGACCTACACGGTGAGCGCCTGGCAGGAGGCCGCGCCCGGCGTCGTCCCGGATGGGCCGCGGGGGGCGACGACCATGAGGGCGCCCGCCGCCGGGGCGCCGCTCGCCGACGACGGCGCCGACGACGGCTGAGCCCCGCCACGTGGCCCGGTGGTGGCGGGCCATGCCGGACGGGCGGCTGCGCTGCGAGCTGTGCCCGCGCCGGTGCACCCTGCGCGACGGCCAGCGCGGGTTCTGCTTCGTGCGGGCCCGCGTCGGGGACGCCATTGTGCTGACCACCTACGGGCGCTCCTCCGGCTTCGTGCTGGACCCCATCGAGAAGAAGCCCTGGCGCACGTGCTGCCCGGCTCGACGATCCTGTCCTTCGGGACGGCGGGCTGCAACCTGGCGTGCAAGTACTGCCAGAACTGGGAGATCTCCACCTCCCGGCAGTTCGAGACCCTGGCCGCCCCGCCGCGCCCCAGGCCCTGGCCGCCGCCGCAGCCGACGTGGGCGCGGCGGGCGTGGCCTTCACCTACAACGACCCGATCGTCTTCGCCGAGTACGCCATCGACACCGCCGTCGCCCTGCCACGAGGCGGGGCTGCTAGCCGTGGCCGTCTCCGCGGGTGGATCAGCCCCGGACCGTGCGACGAGCTCTTCGGCGCCGTCGACGCCGCCAATATCGACCTCAAGGGGCTTCACCGACGACTTCTACCGGCGCGTGACCGGCGGGCGCCTGAACGACGTGCTCGACACCCTCGTGAGGGTGAGGGGCTGGGCACCTGGCTGGAGATCACCACCCTGCTCATCCCCGGGCGCAACGACTCCGACGACGAGATCGCCGCCGAGTGCGCCTGGATCGTGTCCGAGCTCGGGCAGGAGGTGCCCGTGCACTTCTCGGCCTTCCACCCGGCGCACCGGATGCTGGATGCCCGCGCACGCCGGCCTCCACCCTGGAGCGGGCCCGCGCCATCGCCCGCGACGCCGGGATCGCCCACGTCTACCTGGGCAACGTGCGCACCCGCGACGGCGCCGCCACCCGCTGCGCCGGGCTGCGGGGATCTCCTGGTGGACCGCGTCGGCTACCGGGTCGCCGACTACCGGATCACGCCCGACGGCGCCTGCCCGCGGTGCGGCCGCCACGTCCCCGGCATCTGGGACCCGGCGGACCGCCGCCGCCGACGGGCCAGTGGTGACCGCGGCGCCTCGCCATCGGCGCCTGACGACGGCGGGGCCGGACGGCTGGGCGCCTCAGAAGCGCTGCGAGGCCAGGCGGGCGCCCTGGACCAGGGACTCCAGCTTGGACCAGGCGATGTGGGGTGGACGCGCCCGCCCAGGCCGCAGTCGGTGGAGGCCACGACCCGCTCGGGGCCGACCAGGGACGCGAAGCGCTCGATGCGGTCGGCCACGAGCTCGGGTGCTCCAGCACGTTGGTGGCGTGGGAGACGACGCCGGGGATGAGGTACTTGCCCTCGGGCAGGGCCACGTCCCTCCAGATCCTCCACTCGTGCTCGTGGCGGACGTTGGCCGCCTCGAAGCTCAGCCCGTCGGCGTTCACGCTCAGGGCCAGGTCGACGATCTTGTCGAAGCCGAGGTCGGTGGAGTGCGGGCCGTGCCACGAGCCCCAGCACACGTGGTAGCGCACCCGGGCGGGGTCGATGCCCCCTCAGGGGCGTGGTTGAGGGCCTCGATGCGCACGGCGGAGAAGCGGCGGTAGTCCTCCAGGTCGGGGGCGACCTCGAGACTGGGTCCCAGGACTCCGGCCAGGTCAGGGGGCGTCGATCTGGACGGCGAGCCCGGCGCCGGTGATCGCCAGGTACTCCTCGCGCAGGGCCTCGGCCCACGCCCACACGGCGGCCTCGTCGTCCTCGTAGTGGTAGTTGCCGATGCGGGCGGCGGCCGCGGGGCTGATGGAGGCGAGGAAGCCCTCCTCGACGGGCGGCCGGCCCGTTCCAGCGCCGCCTGAGGGCGGCGACGTCGCGCTCGACGATCCGCCGGCCCGTGTAGGCCAGCTCGCCGGTGACCGCCGGGATGACGGGCGCCGGGGCGCCGCCAGGTGGATGCCGCTGGTGGGGTCGGAGTAGGCGTCGGCGTAGGCGACCCAGTCGCGCCGGGATGTCATGGCGTCGAGCTCGAGTCTGCCCTCGGGGGCGGGGGCGCCTGGCGGCGGCGGCCCGCTCGGGGTCGATGACCTCCAGGCCGCTGGAAGCGCTCGAAGGTGTAGAACCACCAGGCGCCGTGGTCGACCTTCTGGGTCATGGCGTGGCCGTACTCGCCGTCGTTGACGATGCTCAGGCCGATGTCCGTCTGCCGGGCGACGACGGCGTCGGTCTGGGCCCTCACGACGGCGGCCAGGCCGGGCGTCGTCCAGGCGGCCCTCGGCGTGGGCGGCGTTGGCCTTCAGGAGGTCGTCGGTGCGCGGCAGGGAGCCGACGTGGGTGGTGCGGATCTGAACGGTCATGGCGGTCCTGTCGTGGCTGTGTCGCGAAGCCGGGTCTGCTGGCGCTGAGGATGGTACCGGCTCCCCCGTCGCAGCGACGACGCGCGGCCGAGCGTGAGCGGTACCGGCTCCCGCTCACGGCGGCGGCGCGGCATGCGGCGGCGGCTCCTGCACCGCCGCCCGGCCGATCCCGGCGGACCGAGGGCTCCGACGTCGTCGGCCCCCACCGGACCCGGGCACTACCGCCCGCCCGGGCCTACAGCGCCCGGCGGGTACGGGCGGGCCGGGGCTCCGGCGTCGGCCGCCATCCGCCCCGGTGCTCAACGTCCGGTGACGACCATGTAGATGAAGCAGTACAGGCGGTAGACGTCACATCACGCCTCTCAGGACGCGCTCCCGGCCGCTGCCGGCGTCGCCCAGCAGGGCCGGCAGGTCGGCCAGGTGGGTCTTGAACAGCGGGTAGAGGAGGCCGTGCACCGACTGGGTGGTCATGTCGTCGCCGATGCGGTGCACCCACATGCCGGCGGCGACGAGCGCGGGCATGAACCACAGGGCGCTCTCCCCCAGCGCCCACGTCCCCACGACGAAGCCGATGAGGAACAGGGCCCACAGCGTCCCCTCCCGATTGCGGGGCACGCCGAGCCCGCGGGCGGCGATGGCCAGGAGCAGGCCCAGGACAACGCCGTTGCCGGGGCGCACGTCGACGCCGTTGACCGTGACGGTCCAGAAGGTGAGGTCGTAGGTGAGGAAGGCCGCGATGGCGAAGCCCACGAGGCTGTGGGTCCAGGTCCGGTGCCCTCCCTTGGCGATGATGCGGCTGACGGGCCTGGTGACGCCGGGCAGCGCGGTGGCGGCCGAGGAGGAGGGCGAGTCGATGTCCGGCAGGAGGGCCGTGACGCCCATGATGAGCGACGCCGCGACGACGTGGGTCAGGGGCAGGTCCCCGAGCCCGGCGCCCAGCGGGACGGTGGTCACGGTCCCCCGGCGCTGAGCGGGGGATGCTCAGCGTCGCGGTGCCGAAGAGGGCCATTCCGGCTGCTACCCCGGAGACGACGTGCGAGTGCCCCATCATGTCAACGTTCCTCCCAGTCTCGGCGTCCGGCCGCGCAGGGAGTCGGCGGGCCCGGTGACTGGGTTCTACCTCAGATCGCGGCCGGAGCCCACCGTTCTTCTCGCACTGCGACACGGCCGGGGTCGGCGGGCGGGCGCACGGCATCGGGAACGACCCGCCCGGGATTCATCCCGGGCGGGTCCCATAGGCGGCCCCACGGCGCGGGGGTCGCCCGCCGGCTCACTCGGACCCGCGGGCAGCGGCGACCGACGGCCGGAGGGGCCGTCTGTCCGCCAGTGCCACCCGGGCCTGTGGACGGTCAGCGGTCGGCGGGGCGGCCGCCCTCATCACTCCCGGTCCTTGCGTCTGCGCGCCCGGGCCCAGGCGCGGCGCGCCCTGAACCCGTCGCGGCGGGCCCGGGCGCAGGGCGCGGCGCATCTGGCGGTGGAACTCCCGGCGCTCGGCGCGCTCCCGCGGGCCCGGGCCGCACTCCGGCCCGTCGAAGGGACCGGGCTCGCCGCAGGGTCCCGGTCCGCCGTTGAACGGCTCGGGTCTCCCGAAGGGCCCGGGCCCGACGTCGAAGGTCCCGGCCCGTCGCAGGGGTCCCGGCCCGCCGTCGAACAGCTCGGGTCTCCCGAAGGGCCAGGCCCGCCGAAGGATGCTGTCCGAAGCCGCGCCTCGCCCGCGCCCGCCGAAGGGTCCCGGTCCCGGCCTCCCGAAGGGCCCGGGTCCAGCCGTGCTCGCGCATGCGCATCATCGGCCTCGAAGGGCTCGTCGCCCATGCGGCGGCGGGCCTCGGCCATCCACTCGTCAGGGGTCCCCGTCGTCGTCGGCGCCGACCTGCTCCTCGGAGCGGCGATGACCTTGTCGAGAAGGGCCGTGAGGGAGGCGACCTCCTCATCGGTCAGGGAGCTGAGGTAGTCGGCGGCCTCGTCGCCGAGCTTGGCGCCGCGCCCGGCCTCGGTGAGGTGGACGAGCATGACGCGCCGATCGGTCGGCGAGGGCCTGCGCTCGACGAGGCCCCGTCGGCCTGAAAGCTTCTGGAGCAGCTCGTTGAGGGACTGCTGACGGATGTCGAGCAGATAGGCGAGTTCGCGGGTGGGGATGGGGACTGTGCATCTGGAGGACGGCGAGCACGCGGCCGCGCCCCCGGGTGGTGTCCGCCAGCGGACCGCCGCCGCGGCGGCGGTCCATGTGATGGCGTCGCATGAGCCGGTGGAGGCGGTGGAGCCGTTCGTGAAGTTCTGTGCGGATCGTGTCCATGGTGATCTCCTGGTTCGTGAAGGGCACCTTTCTAACCGGTACCTGTTGGTCTTTGACGGAAGAGAATCTACAGGTACCCTTCGTAAGGGTCAAGCCATTCCAACAGGAGCCTGTATGTCTTACGTCACACTTTGTTCGTCGTCCGCCGCCGGACCGTTGCCGCACCACCCCGCCCGCCCCATTCACCCGCCGCGGGCGCAGGCGGGGCGCAGGCGGAGCAGTCCGGCAGCTCAAAAAGGTGGCGGCGCATATCTTTCACCCTCCGCCCCGCACCCTCCCGTCACGAAGTGGCGCAATGACGCCGTTCCCCGGATGCGCAGCGCCGCCGACGCACCCGAAAGTTATGCGCCCGCCACCTTTCTCCGCCCGTCGACGCCCCGGACCGCGGCGGCGGCGACCGTCGGCCGAGCGCTCCGGGTGCGGCGCGCAGCATCGCCGCGGCCGGAGCCTCCACAGGGTCGCGCGGCCCGACGAGGCGGAGAAGGCTCCCGCGGAGCCCGCCCGGGGCAGGGATATGGCGCTCTGGGAGGATCGTTCGGGCCAGCACCCCGGATGCGCTCGGCGATTTCCGCATGATTCCGCGGTTGCGGCGCCGATGCGGCGGGGTGCGGGGCGGAACGATCCTCCCAGAGCGCCAGAATCAGGGATCCGATGGGGCCGCCGAGCGCCCCGACGCGCTCGGGGTCGGTGGCGGAGCTCCAGCGCCCGCGAGGACCGACCCGACGACCACCCGGCCAAGGACTCCACCGGACACGCCCGATGAGCCGCCAACCAACCCGCGCACCCGCTGAGACCGGCTTCGTCAGCACTCCGGACAGCAGCACCGCCGATCGTCCCCGTCAACCGCCCCGTCGACCACAGGAGCGCAGCCGAGGGTGAAGCGGGCGCAGCAGGAGGTGAAGCGGGCGCAGCGAGGCGAGGGGCGCGGCGGCGGGCAACCGGATGCATCGAATCGAATGTCGTTCCGCCGGTCTCGCGCGCCTTTTCCGCCGGTTTCGGCGAAGGGGGCGGCAGGGGCTAGCGTGACAGCATGAGCCCGCAGCCCCCTGTCCCCGCCTGCCCGCCCGGGTCTCACGCCCGTTCCGGCGCCGCCCGACCGGCCCCGCCTCCCCCATCCGCGAGCGCGCCGCTGCTCGCCCAGGACCAGGGGTGACCCGGCGCCCGTCTCCCCATCCGCGAGCGCGCCGAGTCCGTCCTGCGCGCGTGGTGGGGCGCGAGGACGCGGCGCTGCACGAGACCAGTGGCGCGCCATCGAGGGCCCCTGGTCGTCGGCGGCGCCGGGCGCTGGTGGTTCAGCGCACCGGCTGGGGCAAGTCCGCCGTCTACCTCGTGGCCACCGTCCTGCTGCGCGAGGGCTGGGGCTCGCGGGCCGACAGCGCCCAGCCCCTCCCCGGCTCGCGCGCCGGCGCGGGGCGAGCGTCATCATCTCCCCGCTGCTGGCCCTCATGCGCGACCAGGTCGCCGCCGCCCGGCGCGCCGGCATCAACGCCGTCACCATCAACTCGGCCAACGCCGCCCAGTGGGACGAGATCGAGGCGCAGGTGCGCGCCGGGGACGTCGACGTCCTGCTGGTGTCCCCCGAGCGCCTCAACAGCCCGGTCTTCCGCGACGAGGTCCTGCCCCACCTGGCGGCGGCGCCGGGCTCGTCGTCGTCGACGAGGCGCACTGCATCTCCGACTGGGGCGCGATTTCCGCCCCGACTACCGGCGCATCCGCACCCTGCTCGCCGAGCTGCCCCGCGCACGCCCGTCCTGGCCACCACCGCCACGGCGAACCAGCGGGTGACCGACGACGTCGCCGAGCAGCTGGCCGGGGCGCCCCAGGGCGAGCGGGCCCTGAGGTCCTCGTCCTGCGCGGCACCCTGGAGCGCGACTCGCTCCACCTGGGCGCCCTCCTCCTGCCCGACGCGGCGACCCGACTGGCCTGGCTGACCGGGTACCTGCGCGCCACGGCGGGCTCAGGCATCGTCTACTGCCTCACCGTGCGCGCCGCACTCGAGGTCGCCCAGCGCCTGCGCGAGGCCGGGCTCGACGTGGCCGCCTACACGAGCCGGACGGAGGCGGCCGAGCGCGAGGGGCTGGAGGAGGACCTCAAGGCCAACCGGGTCAAGGCGCTGGTGGCGACCAGCGCGCTGGGCATGGGCTTCGACAAGCCCGACCTGGCCTTCGTCGTCCACGTCGGCGCGCCGAACTCGCCGGTGGCCTACTACCAGCAGGTGGGGCGGGCCGGCCGCGGCGTGGAGCAGGCCGAGTGGTGCTGCTGCCCGGGCGGAGGACCGGGCCATCTGGGACTGGTTCGGCTCCCAGGGCTTCCCGCCCGAGGACGAGGTCCGCGCGGTCCTGGACGCGCTGGCGGCGCGCGGGCGGACGGCGAGGGGTCTTGAGCACCTCGGTGCTGGAGACGACCACGCACCTGCGGCGCGGGCGCCTGGAGTCGATGCTCAAGGTCCTCGACGTCGACGGCGCGGTGCGCCCGCGTGCGCGGGGCTGGCGGACCACCGGCGGCCCTGGGTCTACGACGCCGAGGCGCTACGCGCGCGTGGAGACGGCGGGCCGACGAGCAGAGCCTCATGCTCGCCTACAGAGCACCTTTCGGCGCCGCAGTGCCGCACTGGCCTTCCTGCGCGGGGGTCCTGGACGACCCGGACCTGGAGCCCGTGTGGCGCTGCGGGTCCTGCGACCTGTGCGGGGGCCTGGACCTGAGGCCCGACGGCGAGCCGGGAGGAGGTGGCAGCGCCCGGAGGTCCCTGGACCGCGTGGGCGTCGTCATCGAGCCGCGCAGGCAGTGGCCCGCCGGCATGGGGGCGGCTGGGTCTGGGGGACCTTCGGGGGCGGATCGCCCAGGCCGAGGCAGCCCGGGCCCGGCATGGCGGTGGGGCGATTGGACGGCCTGGGCGTGTCCGGGCCGCTGCGCGAGCTGGTCGGCGCGCAGGGCGACGGCGAGGTGCCCTTCGCCCTGCAGGGACGCGGTGGTGGAGGTCGCCGGCCGGCTCGGGGCCGATATCGCGGGCGGGTCGGAGCCGGGCGGCGTCGGGGGCGGGGACGCCGGGCCCGGGGCGCCCGCCGAACGGGCGGCGGCCCGGGCCCGGGGCGCCCGCCGGAGCCGGGTCCGGAGCCGACGGCGGGACGGGCGCCGGGGCGGGCGGGCTCGCCGTCGTCATTATCGAATCGCGCCGGCGTCCGCGGCTGGTGCGCCAGCTGGGCCGCGCCGTCGCCCGCACCCTGTCGGCCGCGCCGCTGGGGATCGTGGGGGCGCGGGTGAGCCGGGGCGCCACGACGTGGGCTCCGCCTTCCGCCTGGCGGAGGTCGCCCGGTCCCCTGACGCTGGGTCCTGGTCGCCCGGACGCCCTGGCGCGCCTGCGGGGCGCGCGGGTGGTGCTCGTCGACGACTGGACGGACTCGGGCTGGACCCTGGCGGTGGCGGCAGGCTCCTGCTGCGGGCGGGAGGGCCGCGGACGTGCGCCCTTCGTCCTGGCCCAGCGCTGAGGCCCGGCGCGCGCCCGGACCGCCCCTGACCGCCCGACCGGGCCCCTGCGGGTCCGCCCGCCGGCGTCCCCGCCGGCCCGCTCCTGCGTACGGCGTCCCGGCGCGGCCCCCGGTTCTCCAAGGTCCCGCCGCCGGGCCGATCCCGCGTGGGAGGATGCTGGTCATGGCCGTCTCCTTCCGCACCCTCGCCTGGCGCGACGGCGTCCCCGCCGACGCCCCGCCGACATCCACGGCATCAAGGACGCCCTGGCCGACCCCCGACCTGCTCCTGTGGGCGGACATCGTCAAACCGACCCGCCAGGACCTGATCCTGCTGGCCGAGGAGCTGGGGGTGGGCCGCAACGCCCTGGAGGACGCCGTCGCCCCCTACGAGAGGCCCAAGGCCTCCCAGGAGGACGGCTACCAGTACTTCGTCACCTACGCCACGCTGCCCGGCTTCGCCTCCACCGCGGACGACGAGGCCGACCAGCTCAGCCGCGTGGCGGGCTTCGCCTTCCCCGGCGGCCTCATCACGGTCAGGCGGACCGGCGCCCTCGACATGGAGCCCGTCGTGCGCCGGTGGCACAACGACCGCCGGCTCCTGCGCCTGGGCGCCCCGGCCCTCGTCCACGGCCTGCTCGACGTCGTCGTCGACGGCTACTTCGAGACCGTCCAGGAGCTCGACGACGCCATCGAGGAGCTGGAGGACGACCTGTTCTCCTCCCCCGCCTCCCACTCCCAGGAGTTCCAGCGCCGCGCCTACGACGTGCGCACCAAGCTGGTGACGCTGCGGCGCATCGTGCCGCCCATGCGGGAGGTCGTCTCCGTGGTGTGGCGCCACCGCGAGGACTCGATCCGCGAGCTCGACGCCTTCTACGCCGACCTGACCGACCACGTGCTGCGGGCCGCAGGGTGGACCGAGTCCCTGCGGGACGCATGATCGGCACGGTCTTCGAGACCCACCTGTCCCTCCAGGACCAGCGCCTCAACAACGTCATGAAGAAGCTCGCCGGGTGGGCGGCGGTCATCTCGGTGCCCACGCTGGTGACGGGATGGTTCGGCATCAACGTGCCCTACCCGGGCGCAGGCCAGCCCTCGGGGCTGATCTCCGCCGCGGTCATGGTGGCCGTGCCGACCGTCATCGTCTACATCATCATGCGCCGCAACGACTGGATCTGAGACGGGCCGGGGCCGGCTCTGCGCGGCGCCGCGCCGTCACGCCGAGCGCAGGTAGTGGATGAGCGCCCGCTCGATAATGACGTCGGCGGTGGTGCACTCGGCCCGCGCCCGCCGGTTGATCTCCTCGTCGAACCTGCTGAGGACAGCGGGCGCATGGGGTTGGGCACCGGATCATCCCCCGGCGCCGAGGGCCTCGTGCACCGCCGCGACGATCGCATCGACGTCCCCGTCGGGCGGCCCTCGACGACGACGGGCGCCTCGGTCCTCATGACGACTCCTTCCCACAAGATCTTTCGCCGCGTCACCGCTCCCGCGCGCGCGGGCGGCCACCCCGGCCAGGGGTAGTGGAGACAGGGGCCGCCCCGGGCTGGCGCCTCGTCCTGGAGGTAGTACCACCAGAAGGGGGCGCCCCAGGCCCCTCGCGCCCCAGCGCCGCGGCGGTGACGTGCTCGGCGACGGCGGTGCGCGCCGCCGCCGCGTCCTGGGCCGAACCGAACCACCAGGGGCCCGTCGTCCAGGTCCTCCGCCCCGTAGCCGAGCTCGCTGACCGCCAGGCGCCGTCCGGGCGGGGCGGCGCCGAGGGCATCGAGCACCCGGTCGGCGGCGGTCCCCAGCGGATGCCACTGCGGGTAGACGGACGGTCCGACGACGTCGGTCAGCCCCACCAGCTCCTCGCTCAGATTGTCCCCCGCCCAGGTCAGCAGGGAGTGCTCGGCGTCGTCCTGGCCCAGCTGGTAGTACAGCGTGAGCAGCCGCGGGGCGCTGGCGGTGGCGGGTCGTCGCGCAGGGCGCGGGCGGCCCGCACGGTCCGCTCCACGGCCCGGTCCCCGGTCCACGACCCGCCGAGCTCGTGCCCGTCTCCCAGGCCCCGGCCCCGCCGAGCCCGGCGATCAGGGCGGCCAGGCGCGCGTCGAAGTCGTCGTCGGAACCCCTCGTCCAGCGCCTGGGAGTCGCAGACCCTGGACGACGGCGAGCACGCCGGCCCCCGCAGGCGGTCCAGGGCCCCCGCCAGTCCCGCATGAGCCCGTCGTCCAGCGGGTCCTCGACGACCAGGCGCGCCCCGCCCCGCCCGGCCCCGCCAGGGCGGCGATCCGCTCCACCTCGGCACTCATCAGGGGGCCGGGTGAGGGTCACGCCGATGAGGGCGTCGGAGGGCGCCAGCGCGGCGCACGCCCCGTCCAGGGCGAGCTGGGCGGTGGCGGCGGCCTCCAGGGCGAGCGCCCCGGCGCGCGCCCGGGCCGGTCCGGCCGCCTCGGCCCCGCAGGCCTCCAGCGCCGCCCCGGTCTTCTGGCGCAGGTCGCGCACCATCGCGGCGGCGTCCGGGTCGGCCGCCTCCAGCGGGCCCAGGCGCCGGTCCTGGCGCTCGTGGAGGGAGCAGGGCGGCCAGCTCGGCCAGGGGCGTGACGGCCCGGCCCGGGGATGTCGGCGACCAGTGCGGAGTAGCCGTGGGAGGTGGGCCACGACAGGGTCAGGGCGCAGGCGCGCCCGGCGGGCACCCGCAGTTGGCAGGTGGCCTCCTCCGACTCCTCCAGGGGGCGTGGGTCACCACCGCAGGGTGTCGGCGTCGAGCAGCTGGTCGTCCCACCCGTCCTCCCCGGCCCCGTTGGACTGGATCTGCCGCAGCCCGTCCAGATCGAGCAGGGCGCCGTCGTCGTCGGCGACGTCGAGGAGGACCAGGTCCCCCTCCGGGGGAGGGATCCGGCCCGTCAGAGCAGCCGGCCAGGCGAGTCCGCCCAGCGCGAGCCCGCCCAGTCGCAGCGCGTCCTCAGGGCCACCGGCGCCCGGCCGCGCCGCCCAATGCCCGCCGCCGTGCGTCGGTCCCCGCCGACGCGCTCGCGCCCCGGCCGAGGCCCGATGTCCGGCCGGGCGCCGCCCGATGCCCGGCCGGGGCCGAGGCGCACGCGCGCCCCTCAGCCGAGCCGGGCCCGGACGGCCTCGCCGTGGGCGGGCAGGTCCTCGGCCTCGGCCAGGGCGGTCAGCGGACCGGCCAGGGCCTCCAGGGCGGCGGCGTCGTACTCGATGAGCTGGACGGACTTGAGGTAGGCCATGACGTTTCAGGCCCTGAGGCGAAGCGCGCGTGCCCCCGGTGGGCAGGGACGTGGTTGGAGCCGCCAGGTAGTCGCCCAGCGGCACCGGCGAGCAGGGGCCCTACGAAGACGGCCCCGGCGTTGCGCACGCGCCGGGCCAGGGCGGGGCGTCGACGGTGTGGATCTCCAGGTGCTCGGCGGCGTAGGGCGTCGGCGACGGCCAGGCCCTGGTCCGCATCGCGCACCAGGACGGCGCCCGACTGCGGGCCGGTCAGGGGCGCGCGGACCCGCCCGGCGTGCCGGGTGGCCCCGGCCCGGCGCTCCAGGGGCGGCGTCGACGGCGTCGGCCAGGGCCGGGGAGTCGGTGATGAGCACGCTCCCGGCGTTGGGGTCGTGCTCGGCCTGGGACAGCAGGTCGGCGGCCACCAGCTCGGGATCGGCCCCGGCGTCGGCCAGGACGGCGATCTCGGTGGGGCCGGCCTCGGCGTCGATGCCGACCGCGCCCCGCACCGCCCGCTTGGCGGCGGCCACGTAGACGTTGCCGGGCCCGGCGACGACGTCGACCCGCTCGCACAGGACGCCCCCCGCCGGCGCCGGCGAGCCGAGCCGGCGGGTCGGGCCGGCGGCGTCAGCCAGGCGGCCGGCGGTCGGGGGCGCCGTCGTCGTCGGCCGCCCCGTAGGCGAACATGGCGATGGCCTGGGCCCCGCCGACGGCGTGAGACCTCCTCCACCCCAGCAGGCCGCAGGCCGCCAGGATGGTGGGGTGGGGCAGGCCGCCGAGGCCGCCTGCGGCGGGGGAGGCCAGCGCGATCCGCTCACGCCGGCGACCTGGGCGGGGACGACGTTCACGACCACCGAGCTGGGGTAGACGGCCAGGCCCCCAGGCGCGTACAGGCCCACGCGGCGCACCGGGATCCAGCGCTGGACGACCCGCCCGCCCGGGACGACCTCGGTGACGCGCTCGACGGGCAGCTGGGCGGCGTGACCGGCGCGGTTGTGGGCGATGGACAGCTCCAGGCCCCGCGCACGGCCGGGTCGAGCTGCGCCAGCGCGCGCTCGATCGCGCTCGCGGGCACCCGCAGGTGCTCAGGGGCGCACGTGGTCGAAGCGCTCGGCGGCGTCGCGCAGGGGCGGCGGCCCCGCGGCGCGCACGTCCTCGATGAGGGGGCGACCGCCTCCAGGGCGGCGGCCACGTCGAGGTCGGCGCGGGGCAGGGATCGCGGCGAGGTCGCGGGCGTCCGGGTCGGTGTCGCGCAGGTCGATGCGGGTGAGCATGCCCCCACCCTACCGGCGGGCGGCGGGCGGCGGCGGCGGGCGGCTCGACTGGGCCGCCCCCGGCGCCGCGGCCCTCAGCCGAAGAGCGCAGGGGACCACCCAGATGCCGTCGGGGCGCTGGTAGGCGTACGGACCGGTGGTGAGAGACGACGCCGGCGGCGAAGCGCTCGCCGATCCGGTCGCGGAGCCAGCACAGGTGCTGGACGTCCCGGTCCTCGACCTCGCGCGCCAGTTTGACCTCGATGCCGACCACCCGCGCTCGGGGTCCTCGACCACCAGGTCGACCTCGTGATCGCCGTTGCGGGTGCGCAGGTGGCCGACCGCCGCGTCGACGGATATCGCATCCGCCCTGACGCACAGCGTCGCGAGGACTCGAACAATGGCCGAGCGACTCCCCGGCGCCGGGGATCCCCGAGCAGGCCGTGCGCATTGAGCCCGAGCAGGCGCGCCGCGATCGCCGGGTCGACGAGCTGGCGCTTGGGAGCGACCTTGAGGCGGGGCATGGGCGTGAGCGCCGCAGTCCACGCCGGGACCGGGTCGAGGACCCGGATCTGCGACAGGAGGTCCCGGTAGTTCTCGGTGGTCGATCGCGCCGGCTTATCGGTCACTCCCGCCGTGGCCGCATTCAGTATCGCCGTGTAGGAGGCCGTCGTCGACGACGCCGCGGCATAGGCCCGCATCCAGTTGCGGGAGCGTCTGGGGCCCGACGGAGCAGCGCCCCTGCTCCTCCAGGTCGCGATCGACGATCCTGGTGATGTACGAGTCCAGCTGTATCCTCCGCAGGCGCGGCGGAAGGCCGCGGATCCCTCGGCAGGCCGGAGGCGGTGATCTCCTCGACGTGAGTCGGTCAGGCCGAGCGGGCTCTCAGCGGTGTATCCGGATGCTCCCGCGAAGAGGTCCATCAGTCGCAGTCCGCCCGGCGCCGCACCGCGCTCGGTCAGGACATGGGCCGCATGAGCACGGACACGATCCGGCCGGCGCCGGAGTGGGAGGCGGCGCCGACGCGGGCGTTGCGCCGCCGGTCAGCAAAATGGCGGTGGGGGCGTGGTCGTCGACCATTCGGCGCGTCCAGTCCCACACGACCGGGTACTTCTGCCACTCGTCGAGCAGAACGCTCGGCTCGGACCTCGAGCACGCTCCTGCCGCCGGCGGCCAGCAGCCGCGCGCTCGGCCTCGTCGAGCCGGAAGACCGCGGCGACCCGGCGCCGAGCCGCTTTCGGTCTTGCCGACTCCCCTGGCGCCGTCAATGGCGATCGCGGGCAGGGCCGGGAAGACCTCGTCGAGGTAGTCGTCAAGTCTTCTCCGAAGGTACTTCACCGCCCTATCATACAAAACGCCTGGTTTCGGACCATGCAGAACGCCGGGCTCGAACCATGCAGAACGCCGGGTCGTATCGGGTGGAGCGCCGGGCCGGGGCGGGGCCGCCGCCGTGCGCGCCCCGCGCCCGGCTCAGGCCCCGCCTCGGCGCCGTGTACCGCCTCGTGCGCTCGTCTCGATGACCCCGGCCCAGCTCAGGCCGTAGCCGAAGTCGTAGCGGCGCCCCGCGGAGTCGGTGTAGGGCTCGTAGTCGAAGGGCAGGTCCTCGCAGTGGCGCTCGACGGCCTCCATGGAGGCCGGCAGCCTCACCGGCAGGAGCCCGCTGGGCTCGAAGGCGCGCGCACGAGGTCCCACACGGCCTCCTGGGACACGCCGAAGTCGACGACGACGGCGTCGGCCAGCAGCTCGAGCTCGGTCAGGACCGCCGGGTTGTGCATGCGGACGACCACGACGACGGGCCGGTCCCCATGGCCCGGCGCCCGGGCCACGAGCTCCAGGTCGCCCGCGTTGGCGACCCGCGCCCGCTTGCCCCTCACAGAGCGGTCCGGGCGGTCCTGCTCGCGGAAGTCCCCGGAGGCGATGGAGCGCTCGCGGGCGGCGTCGGCCGTGTAGGGGCCCAGGTCAGGCTGATGGGCAGGTAGCCGTTGCCCCCGGCCTCGCGGTCGGCCGCCGAGTAGGGACTCGCACAGGGGCGACTCGATGAAGACGACGGCGGCGTCGGCGTCGCGCGGGTCGGCGGCCCGCTCGTACGGGCAGGCGGCCGGTACGAAGGGGTCGATGTCGTGGGCCGGCTCGGTCAGGCGCATGAAGCCCAGCCGCTCCTCGATGCGCCGGGCGGGCACCCACACCTGCTGGGCGCCCGCCCAGCGGCAGCGCAGGGGCGCCGTCGGACCCGGGCGCGTTCTTGAGCAGGACGAGGCTGTCGCGCTGGGCGGCGCGCCCCGCCCGGCGAAGGGCTCGCAGCCCACCGTGGCGGTGGAGGCGGCGGGGTCGAGGTAGGGGTTCTCGAACAGGCCGGCGCGGAAGAAGGCGCGCAGCAGCCGGGCGGCCGAGGCCTCGAAGCGCGCCCGGGCCGCCGCCTCGCCGTCGCGCTCGGCGATGAGGCGGTGGGCCTCGATGATGGGTGCGGCCTCGCTGTTGCCGCCGAACTGGTCGACGCCGTTGTCGATGGCCAGGCGGTGGCGCTCGGCGACGCCGAGGTCCTCCACCCTGCAGCAGCGCTGCCCGAAATGCTCATCTGCGGATCCGGGTCGGCGGTGATGCCCCAGTCGGTGCACACGACGCCGTCGAAGCCGTAGCGGCGCCGCAGCATGTCGTCGATGATGACCCGGTTGTAGGAGTTGGCGCGCGGGACGGCGCCGTCGGACCCGTCGTTGAGGACGGCCCCGTCCGGGGTGCGGTAGCCCCAGGAGATCGTGTAGTAGGCATGACGGCGCCGGCGCAGCCGGTGGGGCTGTCGAGGCGGAAGGCGGCCTCGGTGAAGGGCGCCAGGTGCTCGGCCCCGTTGCGCCCCCGGGTAGACGGCGAACTTGCCGAAGCCGTAGTGGGCGTCCGCGCCCGCCCTCGCCGGTGCCGCCGCCGGGCCAGTGCTTGACCATGGTCACCACCGAGGCCGACCCCCAGCCGGGGTCCGCGGCCGAGGGCTCGCCCGCGCGGATCCCGAAGGCCGCGCCGGGCTGGGCGCCGTCGGGCTCGGTGGTCTGCATGGCGTCGCAGTAGGCGCGGGCGTAGTCGGACGAGCCTGCGGTGGGGCCCCAGGTGTCCTGGAGGGCGCATCCAGCGCGGGTCGGTGGCCAGGTCGATCTGGGGGCCCAGCGCGGTGGCGATGCCCAGGGCCCGGTACTCGCGCGAGATGATGGCGGCGCACTCGCGCACCCGCTCGGGGTCGAACAGGGCGGCTAGCGCCCAGGCCCTCAGGGCCAGCGGGAGACGTCGACGGCGGCGGTGGCGAACTCGGCCCTCGAGGCTCGCCCGGCGCCGTTGCGCGGGTCGGTGGAGATGTTGACGGGCACGCCTGGAGCCTCGGCCTCGGCCTGCGCGTTGAACCACCGCGGCCGTGTCGGCCGGCCGACTGGGGGTGATGGCAGGACGTGGCGGAGGTGGTCGTCGGCGAGCATGGCGCGCTGCTGGTCGGTCGGCGCGCCCAGGCGCGGCCGCCTCGCGGTCCGGCTGCCGTCGGGTGCCCGGGAAGGGGCCGACGCCGGGGCTGGGGGACGGCCTGGTGCAGAGTAGAGCATGAGGCGGCGATCTGCTCGATGCTCAGCCGCCCGGCCAGGTCGGCGGCCCTGCTCGGCGGCGGGCAGGCGCCAGTCCTCGTGAGGGCAGGAGCCGGCCGGTGCGGGCCAGGTCCTGAACAGCAGCCCGTCGACCGCTCGATGACGGGGCGCTCGTCGTGCCCAGGGTGGGCCCGTGCGGCTGCGGGTGGAGGGTGACGACGGGCTCGGCGCGGCGGGCGGATCAGGAGGGCGGAGGGGCGTCGGAGTGGGAAAGGTGCGTCGGAGCGAGGTGTGGAGGTGCGCGGCATGACGGGGTCCTCGCGTCGTGATCGCGGCGCGGCGCCGCGGGCGGCCCGAGCCGATGGTCGTTATCCATCATGGATCATCGGCGGCGAGGGGCATGCGTATTCACGGGTGAGAGGAGAGGGCGCAGCCGTGCGCGGCGGGCGGCCGAACAGCTCCCACAGACCCCGGGTCCCTCAGGCCCTGTCGCCCACCAGTCCCGGAGCGCAAATTACCCGCTTCACGCTCACCATCTCCTCATCAACCGCGCGGGCCCGTGAGACCGCTTCGCCCGGCATTGAAGGAGCCTCCCGGGCGCGATGCGGCGGCGGTCCGTTGAGGCTCTCCGAACAGAGCTTTCCAGCGTTTGGGGACGCAACTCGCTTCGCACGTCTGCGAGTGCGGCCTCATCTCAGCAGCGGCGCGATCGCATCGCGCCCTTTCGACTACAGGGCTATCCTCCTGGCTCTGACTCTGAGGGAACCAGTTCCTCGATCACCAGCATCCCGTCGACGAAGCGGGTCTGCTGCTCAGTCGCAGGTTGCCGTCCGCCAGACGCGTCCACGCCGGATGCCGCGACCCGCTCGCGATCCCGCACAGCGCCTCGGGAACGGGATCGAGCCCTCCTGCATGAGCGTGGCCCGCATCGTCCGATCCGCCCGGAGTCCAGGCGCACCTCCACGCCCCAGTCGCAGTGGCGATGACCGTCCCTCCTGGGCCGGCCCGGACTCCGAGGCGGGTACTGGCGCGCGGGTCGTACCTGGTTCACCAGCCCTCCATGGCGCTCTCGCAGCTCGCCAGGCGCACTCGTCATCGGGAGCCCTGCAAGGTACCTGCGCACCCGGATGCGCTCCCCCACGTCGGGCCAGTACTCCCGAGTCGCAGTGTCGCGGTCGTCGTGAATGGAGCTCAGGACGATGACGCCCCTCATCACCGGACTCCTCCAAACGCACACCCAGACCCCAGGGATTATGAGCCGTCACGACGCCCACTCCGATCGGACCCAGCGTATCTCCTCCACACCCATCTCTCCTGACTTCCAGCCTCGTCGGCGACAAGTATATATCTCGCGTCCCGGCAGGGCCGCAACCGACGATCGGCACGTTGAATATCACTCTAAGGGCGTCCGTCCTCAATTTCCTAGATGCGATATGGCGATGACCAGTAGTCATGGGACGACACCCCCACCGTTCATAATTGTCACAATTGTGCGAGCTCGCGAAGAGCGGACCATCATCATGGAGTGCACCAGGGGCGTCCGAGCCCTGTTCGAATCAGAACAGTATTGTGACGGAGTCCGGGTCTCCTCTGCGGAATGGATCCACCCGCACCGAGGCGAACCTGCTGGTCAGCTCCAGTTCGAAGTCCTCCGCGCACAGGCGGGCGCGCGTATCGTCGCCGACCGGCTCGACGTCGATCGAGCAGCCCCGGTCGGCAGGGCCCCGCTCGAGCGGACGTTCCGGCACTCCAGGAACTGGAGGCATATGCTCGCCGCGTCGTACCCCTTGCGGCGCCAGCGCTCGGGCAGCGGGTCGGGGGCGTCCGCCAACTCCACTACGACCGACAGGTTGAGCGGGAACGGGTCGAACTGCATCAGGGTGCACACGGCCCCCTCGAGTGAGGCCGGGCGTCTGCCGAACACCTCGTACAGGCCCCTCGCTCCGTCAATTCCGGTGGCCCACCAGCCGTCCGGGACAACAGGATCAGTACGCATGACCGCCCCAGAACCACATCGACCCGAAATTCCCTCAGGGAGCACTCGTCGGCGCGGACGCGTCATCACCCTGTCTCGCGCATGAGCACCGCCTCGATTCCGTTCCCGTCCGACCCGGGGCGCGGATGGTCAGCCCGTTCCCGGCCGGCGGGATCCCGCGCTCAACCGGACTCCTCCCGCCACTCCAGGGACATGTTCACCCCGTCGTGGATCTCGTCCCCACCACGATGGACGCTCCCCGGATCGACCAGTACGGACATCCTCACTGAGGCGGACGCCCTCATGCAGTCGAGGGTCAACGACACGGACAGGACGCGGGACCAGTCCACCCTCCGCCCCGGAAACACCGGGTCCAGCTCCGCAACCCCCACGACTCTGAAAATATCAATGACGCCTCAGGGCGCCGGATCAGATTATCCCGACCATAACAGGTTCGACCTCCCACTATGTGATCATCTTCTCCAGGTTTGACGGTGCTTCTCAAAGAATGCCGCAGACGACATGCGTATTCACAGGTAGAGAGTGGCCAGGGTTCTGGTCCGTCGGCGCGGCGGTGGGCCTCCATGTGATGATGCTAGCCCCGTGCATGGGGTGCGGTGATGAGCGCGTCGAAGTCCCGGGTGCAGGCGCATGCGCACGCCGCCCGCCTGGGGCGGATGTCCACGGCGCAGCCGTGCGCGGGCATGGGGCCCGACAGGCGGATGAGCGAGCAGCCGACGATGCTCAGCTCGAGGCTCAGGGCGTCGTGGCCGCGGGTCCGCCAGCGCTCGGGCAGCGGGTCGGGGCGTCGGCCAGGAGCACGGCTGCGCGCACACCGAAGGGCGAGTGAGGGGCCAGGCGCGTGCACACGGCCCCGTCCAGGCCTCGCGGGCCGGCGGCCGAACAGCTCCCACAGGCCCTGGGCCCCTCCAGGCCCGCCGCCCACCAGTCCCGGGGCAGCACCACCTCCCGCCTCCTCATACTCACCACCTGTGCGTCAGCAGCGCGGGCTCGCACGAGGCGAGGGCGCACTGCCGGCAGACCAGGCGCGTCCCGCCCTCGCCCAGGGCCAGGCGCACCTCGACGCCCCTGCCCGGGGCCGCCGTCAGGGACGGCATGTCCCCGCAGGTCTCGGACAGGGCTCGAGCGGACGCCGTTCAGGGCCAGGGTGACGTACACGCCGTTGGGCGGCTCGACCTCATCGTCGGACGCGGGTCGCGGGCTCCACCCACGCCGTCAGCCTCAGCACGACGGCGCCGTCGGCGAAGTCCAGCCACATGTCCGGCGGCTCGAGGAGCCCCAGCGGGAGCGAACGACCCGGCACGAGCGCATCGAGCGCCTCAACGCCCGCCACCGGGGACAGATCAATAACCGAATCACTCATCGCACACCATCATACTGGAAAAGCCGTAGTGCCCGGAAGTCACCACGATATTTCCTATTAGCAGGTCGCTTGCGAGGCGCGCGTTCAGGGCGGACTACTCCATGCCCCGCATCTGGGAGACATTCAACGATTAGAATTCTTCCCGCCCGGTCTCGTCGGGCGTTCGCCATTGCGTCCGGACTCGGGATGCATTCTTCGGCAAGCGACAACGGCACTGATAGGGGCGCGAAGGAGGCCCGTGGTGCTTCTGATCGCGCCCGCTCGGGTGATCCTTGAAGTTTCGCCCAGGGGCGTGCGCCCGCGCAATCGTCAGTCGGACCGCATTCTCGCCCGACGCCGTGCGGGGCTGGCCTCAGCCCACGAACAGCGGTCGTCCTCGCCCCCTCGCCGCCGCCTCCAGCCGCGCCAGGGACTGGCCCAGCGGGATGTCCGCCGCGCCAGCCCGAAATCCTTCAGAAGAGCCCGCCGCGCCGACGCCGAGGTCTTCAGACGGCCGGGCCAGGTCGACGACCGCCGGGCGGACACCTTTGACCGCCGTCAGCACGATCCAGCGCGTGGATGACCGGCAGGAAGCGTCGAATGATCCCCTGCACCGGCGGGCGAGCTCTCATCGCCCTCGATCCGCGCGACCACCGAGGACTGCCTGTGAGATCTCCACCAGCAGGTCCAGCGCGGCCGGGGAGCCCAGCGGTGACCCTGTCCGAGCCCAGCGCCGACACGATGCCCGCGGACACGGCCTCGGCGGCCCCGTGGAGCATCCGGACCGGGCAGCATTCAGCTCGATCCGCCCGGAGGCCTCGCGCCGACTTTTCATCGACCGTCCCCAGCATCCGCCGGACCGTGTCCGGCAGGCCGCCCTGATCTCCCACTGCCCGCAACCGCGCCCACGAACAATCGCTCCTCGTGATCGACTCGACATTCATGCGCAACGGTGATCGAGGCGCGGAAAACCGATACGTTGATGATCCGAATCCTCCCGCCGCAAGCAACTGCTGCCGCCAGAGAGTTCCTCAATGGTCGTAGTCGTATTCCGGGTCTGCTTCCCGGATTGGAGGCGAGCCCGCCCTTCAACGCATTTCTCTCATGTTCGGAGATCTGAGCGCCGTCCGAACGGGACTGTATGCGCCCTTCGGGTAAGACGGATGATACTGCAGGGTATTCTCCTGCATAACGATCCCCATCTCGAGGTCGAGGCCATACGTAGTGGTGATGATGTCAAGCACGTAGGACCCGTTCAGGTCCCCGTACTAGAAATTCTGATGAATCCAGTTCTGAGCCATTTCAAAATGAGTCTTTCTCACCGGAGAGATCCAAAGACGGACCTGAGACCGGCGTGACAGCGCGGAAATTGGCACATGCCGGGATTGTGCGCGCAGGGAGCCGTGCACCCGCCCCATATGCTCGTCATTCTACCGCACCACCATGTCGACCCAACGAGTTTTTCTCACTCAGGAGCAGTGGCCCAGAGGCCAGGGGACGGTGTGATGGGAGCAGTCTCCTGCGGGGGTTCAGGGCGGGGCCCGGGTTCCCGGTGGAGGTCTTGGCGGAGGGCCGCTCCCGGGCGGTCGGGTTCCTCCCGGTCCACGCGGAGATATTGCGGGGACGAGGATGACACCGACGGCCCATTCAGCCTCCTCCGGTCCACGCGGAGATGTTGCACATTGGAGGGGCGCCCCATGGGCGAGATTCCGTGTTTTCCGCATAATTCCGGGACTCTCCCTAGAACCTAGATTTTCAGTGGATGGCTCCTGTGCAGAGGGGCCCGCTCTGCACATGGGAGAGTCTCAACAGTGTTGAGCGCCGGAGTGTTTCCGCATGATTCCGCCGATCCGCCGCCAGTCCCGGTCGAATGTGCAACATCGCCCGGGCCGCCCTGATGCTGCACATTGAGCCTGGCAGCGCCCGCCCCGACACCGCGGACCCACCCCGCCCTCCCGCACCATCGCGCCGCTCCCCGCCGGCTCCGGGCGCCGAGGCGGGGCCGCGCGCAGTCGGCAGTCGGGGCGCCGCCGTCGGCCGTAACCTGGCGCCATGACGAGTCCCGCACGCCCCGCCGCCGCCCTGTCCGACTCCCAGCTCGACCGCGTCGAGGGGGTCCTGCTCGGCCAGGGCGGTCGGCGACGTCATGGGAGCGCCCTACGAGCCGGGGACATCCCTTCACCGGGACGCCCTGAGCTCCTGGGCGGGGGCTTCGGCGACTACGCGCCGGGCGAGTGGAGCGACGACACGCAGATGTCCCTGTACATCGCGCGCGTGGCCGCCACGGGTGCGGACCTGACCAGTCGGGAGGCCCTCGACGAGATCGCCCGGGGCTTCTGCCGCTGGGTGGCCCTCGACGGCGCCAGCGACGTCGGCGTCCAGACCCGCCGGGTCCTCGGCGCCGTCGTGGACGGCCGCGACGAGCCCGGCATCGCCGCCCGCATGCGCGCCGCCGCGGCCGATCTGGACGCGGCCACCAGGCGCACCGGCGGCAACGGCGCCCTCATGAGGAACGGCATCGTGGGCCTGACGCGGCTGAACGACCGAAGGGCGACGGCGGCGTCCGCCCGGGCGGTGGCTGAGCTCACCCACGCCGACCCGCTCGCCGGCGACTGCTGCGTCATCCACGCCGAGATGATCCGCTCCGCCGTCATGGGCTCGCCTCTGGCGGGGCGGCCCCTGCCCGCCGCGGCGGCGGCCATGCGCGCCCTGGACCTCATCCCCGCCGAGCGGCGCAACTACTGGCGCGACCTGTTCGACGGCGGGATCCCGTCCGACCTGCGCTGCCTGGAGCCGCCGTCGGGCGACGGCTTCACGGTCCACGCCCTGGGGCACGCGACGCTGGCCTCGCCTCGTCAACCGGGTCCCTCGCCGACCGGACGGCCCGCCCCGCGAGCCCGTCGGGCAGGGGCGAGGCGCCGGCCGACGGCGAGGCGCCCGCCGGGAAGCCGCGGTCCGCCCGTACTCGGGCGGACCGGGCGGACCGGATGGGCCGGATCCTCGTCCGGGCGCTGGAGGCCAGTGAGGACAAGGACACGGTGGCGGCGATCGCGGGTGCGCTGGCCGGCTCCACCTGGGGGCGAGCGCCCTGGACCCCGCCTGGATCGAGGCGATCCACGGGCTGCCGCGCCGCCCCGACGGCGCCGAACGGCGCGCCCGCGACCTGCGCGAACTGGCGCGGGCGACGGCACTGTCGGACTGACCGGCGCCGCTGGCGAGCGGGCTGACGCGGCCGTCACCGTCGGGGACGGTGACGTTTACACCGGCGCCGCCGGCTGACTGGCTGACCTGAGCCGCCGGCGAGCGGAGTCGATCGGGGAGCAGAGTCTGCGGGGCGGACCGAGCGGGGCCGGGCGCCGCCGCCGACGAGCGGAGCCCACGGCCCGGCCTCGATTCTGGCGTCCTGGGAGGATCGTTCGCTCCCCCGCCCCGGATGCGCCCATCGACTTCGCATGATTTCGCGGCTTTTGACGGCGCCGCGGTCGGTGCGCGCCGGAACGATCCTCCCAGGGCGCCATATTCCGCTTCGGGAGGCTCCGCGAGGAGCGGGGCATGAAACTGATGGGGGCACACGAGCCACGTGGGACGGGTCGGAACCGGCCCGAACTGGATCCTGTCCAAATCTGTTGCAGCAGCTCCGCGGCGGGATCGACCGCGAGAAGAAGCGCGGAATATCAACGATTCTCCTCCGGCGCCCCGGCGCGATCCGGGCCTTTGCAACAGATTCGACAACCTGCGCCGCCACGGCCCTCGAGGAGGGCATCCGCGAGCCGGACGGCGACCATGACGGGTGCACCGACGGCCGGGCGGGGCCCGCGGAAAGGTCACCGGCCCGCGAGGACACGCTCCGGTCTCGCCCGGGCGGCGCGGACCGCCCGTAGACGCGCCCCGACGCGCGAGAACGTACTTTTGACGCGCGAGATCGTCACTTAACCCGCGAGAACGTCTGCTAGAGGTACGTGCTCGCGGGTTAAGTGACGTGCTCGCGGGTTACCCGGCGATCTCGCGGACCGCGGCGCCGACATCCCCGGCGCCCCTGACGTCGAGACGTGCACTTCGCATTCGAAAGTGCAGTTGGCGGTGTCAGGGGGTGGTTGCACCGTTGATGATGGTGTCCAGTATCTCGGTGGGGGTCTGTCCGTTCAAGACTTCTCGTGGGCGGCGGTTGAGCCGGCTGGGCGGCCTGGACCTGGGCGTCGGTGACGTTGTTGAAGTCGGTGCCCTTGGGGAAAGTACTCGCGGATCAGGCCGTTGGTGTTCTCGTTGGTGGGACGCTGCCAGGGGCTGTGAGGATCGGCGAAGTAGACCTTGATGTCGGTGGCGAGGGTGAAGGCGGCGTGACCGGCCATCTCCGCGCCCGGTCCCAGGTGATGGTGGAGTACACGGCCCGGGGCAGGGAGTCGACCATGCTCTTGAGGGCATCGGTGACGGTGCGGGTGCGGTGGTTGTCCGCCAGACGGGTGATCAGTACGAACCGGCTGCGACGCCCCCGCCAGGGTGATCAGGGCGCTGCTGGGGGTCGCCTGGCGATGATCAGGTCTGCCTCCCAGTGCCCGGGGACGGCCCTGTCGTCGGCCTGGGGCGGGCGCAGACTGATGGTGGCGCCCTGGATCCAGCTCTTGCCCCTGGGCTTGGGCAGTCCGGCCAGTGGGGAGCGCGGGTGTGCGGCGGGTGCGTCCGGTGCGCAGGGCCTTGTCCACCCGCAACTGGGCGCGCAGGCTGCCGGCGCCCTGGACGTACAGGGCCTGGTAGATCTGCTCGTGACAGATGCGCATGCTCCCATCATCGGGGTTCTCGAACCGCAGACGGGCGGCGATCTGCCTGGGACTGACCCGATCCTCCAGCAGGTCGACGACCCGCTCGCGCAGGGCCGGATTGGCGTCCAGCTTGCGGATCTTGGGGCGGGCCAACCGCGCCCGGGCCGCGGCCTGCGCCGCCGCGGGACGGTAGACCCCGCCCCACGCCGGCCCCGCGGCGGATCTCGCGGGACACGGTCTGCCGGCACCGGCCGATCCGGCGGGCGATGAGGGCGGCCGAATCCCCTGCGCCAGGCCCGTGGCGATCATGGCCCGCTCACCGGCCCCCAGGCGCAGGCCCCGACCGGCGCGCCCCGGACACCCGCGCGTCGGGTCCCCGGTGATCCGATGGCCGCAGGGCACCCCGCGCCGCCCTCGGCGCAGGACCTCACCGCCATGCGCGGACTCGACGGCGGCAACGGGGCGGGCGGGGTGCTCATGCGCGTATCGTGCAACCACCCTGCCCGCGGCCGGGATCGACACGCCCCGGCCCGGGCGGCCCCGGCCCGCCCGGCCCCGCGGCCCAGGCCTCGAACACCGCCCGCCTGCGCCGGGCGGCCGCCAGGCGCTTCCACCCACGGCCCCTCATCGCCAGTCCCACGCCCGCCCCCGAGCCCACCGCTGCACCGCCGTGTGCGACACGCCCAGCTCCCGAGCCGCCGCGACGCCGACCAGCCATCCGCAATCAGCTCCATCGCCCGCAGGCGCACCTCATCAGCGACCCTCACCCCACGAGGCACTCGATCACTCCTCCGAACCCGTACTGGTGCAACCACCCCCGACACCACCAGCTTTCCAACCGTCGTTCTCGAGTGCGAAATGCACTCTCGACGAGGGAAGGGCCGGCGCCCCTCGGCCACGCCCTGGCCCCGACCCCGTCCCGTCAGCCGCGCCCGGCCCCGGCGCGGTGGACGGCGAAGGCGATGATCTCGGCCTCGACGTCGGCGCGGGTGGCGGGCTCGTTATGGACCTCGTGGCGCACGCCGGTGTACACGCGGGTGCGGATGTCGCGCAGGCCGGCGTCCCACAGGCCGTTGGCCACGCCGGGTAGGGCGCCCTCGCCGAAGCCGGCGACCGGGTCCTGGTCCCCGGCGAGGATGAGCACGGGCAGGTCCGCGGGCGGGGGCGCCATCCATCCTCGGCGTTGGCCAGGTCGTAGAGCTCGCAGAAGCTCCGGGCGAAGCGCAGGCTCATGGGGGCGCCGAAGTTGTTGAAGGGGTCGGCCGCGTGGTCGGCGACGACGGCCCGCTCCAGGGCGACCCAGTCGGTGGGCCCGCGCACGTCGTCGTAGCGGTCCAGGGCGCCGTCGAACATGGCGGCGGAGATGCCGGCGTCGTCGAGGGCCTCGCCGCCGCGCTCGGCGATGGCCTCGTCCAGGGCCCGGGCCAGGGCGGGTTCTCCAGGCCCTTCATCCGCGCCGCCACCCCGCACAGGGCCAGGCCCGCGAGCCCGTCGGGGTGGGAGCGGGCAGGACCCGGGCGATCATGGAGCCCCAGGAGTGGCCGAAGACGATGGGGCAGGCCGGGAAGCGCTCGGCGACCATCTCGCGCAGGGTCTGCTCGTCCTGGACGACGACGCGCGCCCGTCCTCGCCCGGCGTCCTGCCACACCCGCTCCCTCATGGCGGTGCGGCCGTGGCCGGCGTGGTCGTCGGCGGCGACGACGAATCCGGCGTCGAGCAGGGCCGTGATGAGGTGGATGTAGCGGCGGGAGTGCTCCCCAGGCCGTGGATGATCTGGACGGCGCCGCGGGGAGGCGGCGGGGACGTGGATCCAGGCCTGGATCTCGTCGCGGCTGTTGGCGGAGGCGAAGGGGACCTCGTGCAGTGCCATGGCTGACCTCTCTGTCAGATGATGAATGGACGACGGCGCCCGCCGGGCCCGGCGGATCGGCGATCCCCGAGGGTACTGGTGCGGACCGCCGCGGGTGAACGTTCACAAACACCCTCCGCTTCACTACCATGGGCCCGAGCGCGCAGCCGCCCGCCCCGGGGACCACCGCCGCGGCATGGTCGCCACCGACTCGGTGCGCCCGCGCACCGGCAACATCTCCGCCGGGCACCTCCGCCTTCGCCATGATCGTGCTGGAGGCGCCGCTGCAGCAGCCTCATCAAGCGAGATCGACCTGGTGGACACCCGTCGGGGAGCACCGGTGGCCATGGCCCACGCCAACAACTGCACCTCCGACCTCAACGCCTGGGTGAGGTCTTCTCCAGCTCGCCGACGCCATCAGCCCCGGCTCCCCAGCGCTCCCAGCAGGCCAGGCGCTGCGTGGGGCGCCCAGGAGCCGTCGGGCGTGCCGACCTCGCCGGTGGAGGCGGACACGACCAGGGCGGGCAGGTCCGGCTCGCCGCGCGGCGCAGTCGTGGCTCACCATGTGCAGCAGCGGCCCCATGTGGCGGGGAAGGACGAGGCCGCCGATCAGCTCGGACAGCTCCCCTGTAGGGTGACTGACCTCCCGGTGGGCGGCCGCGTCGATGAGGACCGCGCGCGAGCGCGCCGTCGCCTCCGCCAGGCGGGGCGTGAGCGTGTGCATGCGCTCCCCACCGGGTAGCGCACGCCCTCGACGAGGACGAGGGTCCTCGCGCCGCCGCGCGTCAGACCCAGAACCTGCCACGGAAGAACGCCAGGATCAGGCTCACTATGGTCGCCGCCGTCCCGGTGCCGGCGGCGGTGCGCACCACCTTGGCGGGCATCGCGGCCGAGTCTTGGACTCGGGCTGCGGCGCCGCAGCGACTGCACCGCGGGGCGGGGCTCCCCGCGACCGCAGGCTGCGCCGCCGCGGGCGCGGGCGCACCACGGAGTCGGCGGCAGGGCGCCGTCGCGGCGGGGCGGCGCCTCGCCGCGGTGGTGGCCGGCGTCGCGGCGCTCGGCCTGCCCGGTCGCCGCGGGCGCGGGAGCGGCGCTGCTCGTCGCCGCGGCCTGCGCACCGGCGGGCGGCGGGGCGGCTGCCCGTCCCGCCGCTCCAGGCGATATTGACCAGGGCGCCGCGGTCCACGGCGGTGCCGGCGCTCAGCCCGAGGGCGTCGGCGATCGTCCTGCGGCAGGGGCGCCCCGTCCCGTCCGCGGGCCCGCCGTCGGCGGCGCGCAGGTCGTAGTCGCCCCAGGCGGTGGGGTCGGCGGGCTCCCTGACGACGATCGGGTTGGAGTCCCGGGCGCCCTGCAGGTCGAGGCCGTTGGCGTCCCTGCCGGTCACGGTCACATTGGGGCTGGAGGTGAAGTCGCTCAGCGAGGAGGCGTTGACGCTCTGGGTCGCCCGGTCGGAGCCGTACTGCCACAGCACGGTGGTGGAGGGGTTGAGGTGGGCTGGCGGTAGTAGACGTTGTAGTCGATCCCCGTCACCATCTCGTTGGCGTACACGGCGCTCGAGCCGTCGGTGTCGGCGTCGCCGGTGATCTGGAGCATGGCGGAGTAGCGCCACAGGTCGCCGTCGGAGGGCATCTCCTCCGAGGAGAGGATGTTGTTGTAGATGGTGGTGTCCACCGTGTCCCAGGACAGCCCCTTGCCCTTGGACCAGTTCTCCGTGACGGCGCAGGTGCCGTCGGCGGAGCGCGAGTTGCAGCCGTTGGAGCGGGTGTCCTCGTAGACGCGGATGCTGGTGAGCGCGTGGCTGATGGTGTTGTTCCACACCTGCGTGCGATCCGAGCCCGCCACCAGGATGCCGGTCCCGGCCCCTGGACGACGTTGGAGGCGATCATGTTGGAGCTGGACACCTCGTTGAAGATCGCCGTGGGCACGTTGATGAACTGGGAGGCCAGGATCTGGGAGTTGATGACGCCCTCGTCGAACCAGATGCCGGACTGCCGGTTGGTTCGCCAGGACGCCGGGGTGGCGTGGTCGGTGGCGGAGGCGGAGTAGTCGACGGTGTTGTAGGCGTAGCGCACGGCCTCGGAGTGGGTGACCTTCATGTCCGCGATGGTGCAGTACCCGCCGCAGCTGGCCGTGTTGAAGCCCTCGCTGTTGTTGCCCGACCAGTAGTTGCGCTCGACGGTGATGGAGGAGGACTTATTGATCCCCGTGCCCACGCCGCCGTTGTCGGTGAAGCGGTTGCCGGAGATGGTCGCGCCGGTGGCGTCGGACACGCCCAGGGCCGTGCCCGGCCGAGGAGTAGCGGAAGGTGCTGTTGGTGATCTGCAGGCCCTTGCCCGAGGCGAAGACCATGACGCCCCCGGTGCTGGTGCCGATCTCCGGGTCGCTGTAGTCCCACTGCTGGACGGGGAGTACTTCTCGACCGTCAGCCCGTCCAGGGCGGTGGCGTCCCCGAGGAGGGTCAGCGCCCGGGAGTGCTGGACGACCTCGACGGTGTGCTGGGACGGATCGACTCCGATGACGTAGGCGGCGCCCCGGTGCGGCTTGGCGTTGTAGCCGGCGCGGTTGTTGCCCGCGGACACGAGCGTCACCGGGTCCGGGTCCTCGACGTAGAAGGTGCCGGCCCTCACCTCGGCGCGCGAGCCCACCTGCGTCAGGGGCGCGCCGTCGACGAAGACCTGCTCGGGGTGGGCGGCCATGCCCTCGACGGAGGGGTCGAGGGTTGGTGGTGCACACGGTGCAGAAGCGCACCATGTCCGACGACGTCGACCAGGTGCCGTCCGCCCCGCGGTCCAGTTCGCGGGGACCTCGGCCCCGGAGAGCACGGGGCTTTAGCGCCGGCGGCCGCTCGGATGGTGACGCTCTTGTTGACCATCACCTCGCCCTCGCGGTAGGTGCCGTCGGCCACCTCGATGGTGGCGCCGTTGCCGGCGGCCGCGACCGCCTGCGCAATGGTGCTGTAGGGGGCTGCGGCCGAGCCGTTCCGCCGGCGGCGGCGGAGGCCGACACGTGGATGACGCCGTCGGCGGGCGCGGCCAGGGCCGCCGCCCCGCCGACAATGGTCAGGAGAAGGGCGAGGGCCGCGGTGACGAGAGCGGCGGAACGACGCACGATGATCCCTTCCATGGGAGGCAGTGGATTCATCGTTACCATAACGTTATCCCCTTCGTGCGCGAGCTCCTCCGGCGGACCCGGCGCGATCCGCGGGCGATCCGCGCCCGCGAGCGCGTTGCGGCCCGATTCTGCACGTCGGGACGGAACCTGAGACAATCCGCATGACATCGTCCTCCTCACTGCGCCCGGTCCGCGTCCGCGGGGCGATCAAGCTCGGCCAGTTCCTCAAGCTCGCCGGCCTCGTGGAGGACGGCGGCCAGGCCCACATCGCCGTCCAGGCCGGGGACGTGACAGTCAACGGCCGGGTCGAGACCCGGCGGGTGCACCGCCTGGCCGACGGCGACGTCGTCGTGGTGGACCTGCCCCACGGCGCGGCCGGGCGCCGTCGGTCGCCGTCGACGACGGGGCCTGAGCCCCGCCCGCCCGCGCCTCAGCGCCTCAGGCACCCCGGCCCGAGCAGGGCCTTGATGTCGGAGTAGAAGGCCGGGCGAGGCCTCACGCTCAGGCTGCCCGACAGCTGCGTGCGCACCTCGCGCCCCGGGACTGGTCAGGGTCAGGCGCACCGCGACTCATCCCCGGGTGCTTCTCAGCACCGACTTGAACCGCTCGACGAGCGGCCCCGTGCACCGGTTGGTCGGCAGGGGTGATGGTCACCGCCTCGTGCGCGGCGCCGGAGACGTCCGGGATCGTCATCTCCTGGGCGTACAGCGCCACCTGGCCGTCGCGGCGGTTGAGGCGCCCGCGCACCGTCACCACCGTGTCGGGGCCAGCATCGTCGAGACCGTCTGGTAGGTCGCCGGGAAGAACAGGGCCTCGATGCTCCCGCCCAGGTCCTCGATCTGGGCGATGGCCCCTAGGTTGCCCTGCTTGGTGGTCTTGCGCGTGAGCGAGGTGATGAGGCCGGCGACGGTGACCGTGGCGCCGTCGGGCCGCTCCTCGTCGTCGAGCAGGTCGGCGATCTCGACGTCGGCGAGCCGCCGAGCACCCTCCAGTCCCAGCAGCGGGTGGTCGGAGACGTACAGGCCCAGCATGTCGCGCTCGTAGGCGAGCTTGTCCTTCTTGTCCCACTCGGGCAGGTCGGGCACCTCGGAGGAGAAGACCGGGCCGGAGCCGAACGGGGAGTCGGCGCTCGGCCCTGCCCGCACCGCCGCCCCGTCCATGAGGGAGGCGAACAGGTCGAACTGGCCGGCCGCCTCGTTGCGCTTGACGCCGATGATCTCGTCGACGAAGTCCTCGTGGCAGGCCTGCAGGGCGCGCCGCGACTGCCCAGGGTGTCGAAGGCCCCGGCCTTGATGAGGGAGTCGATGGTGCGCTTGTTGCACACGACGGCGGGGCACCTTGTCGAGGAAGTCCTCGAAGCTGGCGAAGGCGCCCTTGGCCTCGCGGGCCCCCACGATGGCGTCGACGACGTTGGCCCCACGTTGCGCACGGCGGCCAGGCCGAAGCGGATGTCCTCGCCGTCGGCGGAGAACTGGGCGCGCGAGGCGTTGACGTCGGGGGCAGGACCGGATGCCCATGTGGCGGCACTCGCCCAGGTAGACGGCGAGCCGGTCCTTGTTGTCCTTGGTGGAGGTCAGCAGGGCCGCCATGTACTCGGTCGGGTAGTGGGTCTTGAGGTAGGCCGTCCAGTAGGGACACGACGCCGTAGGCTGCCGAGTGGGCCTTGTTGAAGGCGTACTTGGCGAAGGGGACGACGACGTCCCACAGGGTCTTGACGCTCTCCTTGGAGAAGCCGCCCGCCACCATGCCGGCCTCGAACTCGACGAACATCCTGGCCAGGATGTCCATCTTCTTCTTGCCCATGGCCTTGCGCAGGGCGTCGGCCTTGCCCATGGTGAAAGCCCGCCAGGTCGGTGGCGATCTTCATGACCTGCTCCTGGTAGACGATCAGGCCGTGGGTGGCCCCCAGGATCGGCTCGAGGGCCTCCTTGAGCTCGGGGTGGATGGGGACGATCTCCTGGAGCCCGTTCTTGCGCAGGGCGTAGTTCGTGTGGGACTCCGCGCCCATGGGTCCGGGCCGGTACAGGGCGCTGACGGCGGAGATGTCCTCGAAGTTGTCGGGCTTCATCAGCCGCAGCAGGGTGCGCATGCCGCCGCCGTCGAGCTGGAAGACGCCCAGGGTCTCACCCCGGGAGAGCAGCTCGTAGGTGGCCCGGTCGTCCAGCTCGACGTGGTCGATGTCCAGCGGCTCCTTGCCGTTGGCGACGATGTTCTCCAGGGCGTCGGAGATGACGGTGAGGTTGCGCAGCCCCAGGAAGTCCATCTTGAGCAGGCCCAGGTGCTCGCAGGTGGGGTAGTCGAACTGGGTGATGACGGCCCCGTCCTGGAGGCGCTGCATCATGGGGATGATGTCGATCAGGGGCGCACTGGACATGATGACGGCGCAGGCGTGCACGCCCCACTGGCGGGTCATGCCCTCCAGCCCCTTGGCGAGCTCGACGATCTTCTGCGCGTCGGGGTCCTCGGCGTGCAGGGCGCGGAACTCCTGGGCCTCGCCGTAGCGCTTGTCGGCGGGGTCGAACATGCCCTTGATGGTGATGTCCTTGCCCTGGACGGTGGGCGGCATGGCCTTGGTGAGGCGGTCGCCCACCGCGTAGGGGTAGCCCATGACGCGGCTGGAGTCCTTCAGGGACTGCTTGGCCTTGATGACCCCGTAGGTGACGACCTGGCTGATCTTGTCCGAGCCGTACTTCTCGCGCACGTACTCGATGACCTCGTCGCGCCGGCGCTCGTCGAAGTCGACGTCGATATCGGGCATGGAGATGCGCTCGGGGTTGAGGAAGCGCTCGAAGATGAGCCCGTGGCGCAGCGGGTTGAGCTCGGTGATGCCCATGGCGTAGGCCACCATGGACCCGGCGCCCGAGCCGCGGCCCGGCCCCACGCGGATGCCGCGGGCCTTGGCCCAGTTGATGTAGTCGGCCACCACCAGGAAGTAGCCGGGGAAGCCCATCTGGGTGATGACGCCGATCTCGTACTCGGCCTGCGCCCGGCACTCGGCGGGGATGTCGCCGTTGAAGCGCCGCTCATGCCCCTCCAGCACTCGCTGACGAACCACGACTCCATGGTCTCGCCCTCGGGCACGGGGAAGGCGGGCATGAAGGAGGCGCCCTCGTCGACGGTGCGGAAGTGGACGTCGCACTGCTCGGCCACGAGCAGGGTGTTATCGCAGGCGCTCGGCATCTCGCGGAAGAGCTCGCGCATCTCGCGGCCGGGGCGCAGGTAGTAGGTGTCGCCGTCGAACTTGAAGCGGTCGGGGTCGGTGAGCACCGAGCCGGAGTTGATGCACAGCATCGCGTCCTGGACGGTGCGGTCCTCGGGGCGCACGTAGTGGGAGTCGTTGGTGGCCAGCAGGGCGCGCCCAGCTCGTCGGCCAGGCGCAGCAGGGTCCCTGGTGACGCGCCGCTCGATCTCCAGGCCGTGGTCCATGAGCTCGACGTAGAAGAACTCGCGCCCGAAGATGTCCTGGAGCTCTCCCGCGGCGCGCCGGGCCTCCTCCCACTGGCCCAGGCGCAGGCGCGTCTGGACCTCGCTGGAGGGGCAGCCGGTGGAGCCGATGAGGCCGGACGAGTAGCGCGAGAGCAGCTCGCGGTCGATGCGGGGGCCTTGCCCCACTGGCCCTCCAGGGAGGCCCAGGAGTCCATGCGCATGAGGTTGTGCAGGCCCTCGTCGTTGCGCGACAGCAGCGTCATGTGCGTGTAGGAGCCGCGGGCGGAGACGTCGTCGCTCCTCTGGGACTCCTCCCCAGAACACGCGGGTCCTGTCGAAGCGGGAGGTGCCCGGCGTCATGTAGGCCTCCACCCCGATGATCGGCTGATCCCGGCGGCGGTGGCGGCGGCGTAGAACTCGTAGGCGCCGAACATGTAGCCGTGGTCGGTGATGGCCAGGGCGGGCTGCGCCCAGGCGCTTGGCCTCGGCGATGTAGTCCTTGATCTTGCCGGCGCCGTCGAGCATGGAGTAGTCGGTGTGGACGTGGAGGTGGACGAAGTCGTCCTCGGGGCTGCGTCTTCCTGACCGGTCGTCTGCGCCATGGGCCCATCCTAGTGGGCCGACGCCGCCCGCCGGTCGGGCCCGACGCCGGTCGGCTCCGGCGGCGCGGGACGGCCGGTCGACGGCGGGGACTCTGCGGGGCGCCGACTGCGACGGGTCTCCGGGCGGAGTCGGCGCGCGGCGGCCCTACGGGGGCGCCGACGCCGCCGGGCAGGGTCCGCGCCATGTCCCGGTGCCAGATGCCGGCGTCGAGATAGCGCCCGCCGCCCGCCGCCCGGTAGCCGCAGCGCTCGTAGAAGCCCATGGCCCGCTCCTGGGCGGACAGCACCACTGTGATCCCGCCGCCGCCCGGGGCGGGCGCGACGAGTCGGCGCCCCTCAGCGCGGCGTCCTCGAGGGCGGCGACCAGCCGCGCCCCAGCCCGGTCCCGCGGGCGATCGGCGCACGGCGAGCCGCCCCAGGTGGACCCGGTCGGGGCGGGCGGGATCGCGAGCAGGCGGCCCGCCCCCAGCGCAGCGCCGTCGGCGCCCGCGCCAGGACGTGGATCGTCGTGGCCAGGAAGTCGCGGGCGTCGATCTCCTGGACGAAGGGGACCGCCTGCTCGCCGACGAAGACCTCCAGGCGCACGTCGGCGATCCCCGGCGCACCCCATCGAGCGCGGGATCGGCGTCGTCGCCCCGCACGGCGATCAGACCCACGGGCGCGACGACGGCCCTCGCCGGGGTGATGTCGAGGTCGGGCAATCCGGGTCAGGGCGGTCATGGGGGCCCTCGGTCATCGGCTCCGGACATCAGGGGTGGGTGGTGCGCAGGACCTCAGGGCCCGGACGAGATCGGCGGGGTAGTCGGAGCGGAAGACCATCCACTCCCCGTGATCGGGTGGGCCAGGGCCAGCTCGCGGGCGTGCAGCCACTGGCGCTCCAGGCCCGTGCGCGCGCTCAGCGCCGCGTCCGCCCCGTAGGTCCCGTCCCCCGCGCAGGGGTGGCCCACGGCGGCCATGCGCACGCGGATCTGGTGGGTGCGGCCGGTCTCGGGGCGGACCCGCACGAGGTCGGCCAGGGGCATGGACTCGATGACGTCGTAGTGGGTGACGGACTCGCGCCCGCCGTCGACGACCGCCATCCTCCACTCCCGACCCGGGTGGCGGCCGATGGGGGCGTCGATGGTTCCCGAGGCCGGGTCGAGGTGCCCCTGCACGACGGCGTGGTAGACCTTGTCCACGGCGCGCTCGCGGAAGGCCCGCTTGAGCACCGAGTAGGCCCGCTCCCCCTTGGCCACGACCATGGCCCCGGAGGTGCCCACGTCCAGGCGCGAGACAATCCCCTGGCGCTCGGCGGCGCCGGAGGTCGCCACCCGCACCCGCATGGCGGCCAGGGCCCCCAGCACGTCGGGCCCGTCCCAGCCCATGGAGGGGTGGGCGGCCACCCCGGCCGGCTTGTCCACGACGATCATGTCCTCGTCCTCGAACAGGACGCCCATGCCCTCCACCGGGGTCGGCAGGCCGCGCCGGGCGCGGGCCCGGCAGCTCGACCTCGAGCACCGCCCCCTCGGGCAGGCGCTCGGACTTTGCTCAGGGCGGCGCCGCCCAGCCGGACGTCGCCGCGCCCGCACAGCTCGCCCACCCGGGAGCGCGACAGGCCCGTCATGCGGGCCAGGGCCACATCGACCCGCTCGCCGACGAGCCCGTCGGGCACCGGCAGGAGCCTCAGGGCTCATGCACGCCGCTCCGGCCCATCGGGCGCGTCGGGCGCCGAACCGGGCGTCCGGCCGGACGCCGGGGCGGTGCGGGATCCTCCGCGCAGTCCGCCGCCCGCCCGGCGCCGCCGGGGTCGTCGGCCGCCGCCGCGTGGCTCGCCGCGCCGCGGGCAGTTCTCCCCGGTCCGGCGGCCCGTCGAGCACCGCCCGCGCGGCCGCCCTGCCCTCGGCGTCCCGGCCGCCCGGCTGCCGTCGACCTCGAGCCCGATGAGGGACAGGCCCACGATGGCCACCGCGGCGCCCACGATCGCGATATCGGCGATATTGCCGACGAAGAGGCCGCCGTAGTCGATGAAGTCGACGACGTGGCCGCGGAAGATCCCGGGCGCGCGCGAGCCGGTCGATGAGGGTTGCCGACGCGCGCCCAGCACCAGCCCGAGCGTCACGGCCCACCACATCGAGCCCAGGCGCTTGGACACGCGCACCACGATCGCGGTCACGACGATGGCGACGATGGAGAAGATCCACGTCTGACCCGTGGCGAAGGAGAAGGCGGCGCCGGGGTTGCGCACCAGGACGAAGCCGAGGGCGCCGCCCATGACGTCGATCCTGCGCCCGTCGGTCAGGGCGCCCGTCGCCCAGGCCTTGGCGGCCTGGTCGACGACGACGACGGCCAGGGCGACGATCCACAGGACGCCTCATGTGCAGGCTCGGGCGCCCGGGGCGGATCCGGGCGAGTCCGGCGGCGCGTCGGCCGCGGGCGCCGCCGCGCGGGCGGGTGGGTCTCGGATGAGGGTGGCATGGATCCTTCCAGCGGGGGACGACGGGGGCGGCGCCCCTGCTGGGGTCGCCGCCCTCGCGATGCTCAACAGGGGGATACCGCGAACGGGCGCGGCGAGCTCCGGACCGCTCGGGACCCGCTCAGAGAGCCGGAGCCTGGCTCTCGAGGCGTCCTCGACGGTGTTGAGGAGGTTGTGCAGGTAGCTCTTGAGGCGGGTGCGGTAGTCCGCCTCGAAGCGGCGCAGCTCGTCGATCTTGTGCTCCAGGCCGGAGCGCTCCTTCTCGAGCTGGGCCAGGGTGCGGTTGCGCTGGTCCTCGGCCTCGCGGACGATCTGCTCGCCGGTGGAGCGGGCCTCGGCGATGATGCGCTCGCCCTCCGCCTTGCCGTTGGCCACGTGCTCGCTGTGCAGGGCGCTGGGCCAGTTCGAGCATGCCGAGGCGGCGGCGGGCTCTGCGGCCCGCCGGGCTGGATGGCCGGGATCGGAGCGGAGTCGACGCGGTCGACGACCACGGTCTCCTGCGCGGCGACGGCGGAGGCCCTGCCGGTCTCGCCGAGCTCGGCGACCCGCTGGTTGGCGGCCTCGAGCTGGCCTTGAGGTCAGCGTTCTCAGCCTCAAGCTGACGCATGGCCTCAACGACCTCGTCGAGGAACTCGTCGACCTCATCCTGCTCGTAGCCCTCGCGGAACTTGGTCGCCTGGAAAATTTCTTGTTGAGGACGTCGTCTGCCGTCAGAAGCGTCATTCTCGTCACCTCGGTGTCGTTACGGAAGCTGTCACGAGCACCGGGTCGCCAGGTACTCATGCGGACAGAGTACCTGAAACTCGAGGTTCAGGAGTGATTGATGAAGCAAGAGTGCCGTGCGTCATGCCACGCAAGGGGCGTTGGAGCGAGACGCCGCTCGCCGGGATGCCACGGACGGGAGTAGCCTGATGGGTCAGGCGAAGCGGACCAGGGCGCCCAGCAGGTACTGGATCACGATGATCGCGGCGTACAGGGCGAGGAAGCTCAGGTCGATCCCTCACCCCGCCCAGCCGCAGGCCCGGGACCAGGCGGCGCAGCCGGTTCAGAGGCGGGTCCGTCAGCGCGTAGACGACATTGCCCGCCAGCAGGACAACCCCCTTGGGGCGCCACCGGCGGGCGAAGATCCCGACCCAGTCCAGTACCACCCGCCACAGCAGGACGAGCAGGTACAGATTGAGCACGCTCTGAAGGATGACGACGATGTACGTGATGACGCTCACGAATCGCCGCCGCTCAGCCCTGGTTGGCGAAGCGGCCGCGCGCCTGGGCGGCGACGTCCCCGCCGTCGATCTCGACGCTGGCGGGCGTCAGGAGGAACACGCGGGGCGTGACCCGCTCGATGGCCCCGTGGAGGCCGAAGACCAGCCCGGCGGAGAAGTCCACCATGCGGCGGGCGTCGGACTCGTTCATATTGGTGAGATTCACAATGACGGGACGCCGTCGCGGAAGGACTCGCCGATGACGCGGGCCTCGTTGTAGGTGGAGGGGATGGACCGTGACGATGCGGCGCAGGTCGGGCACGGCGACCGGGGCCGCGGCGTCGGGCTCCTCGTAGAGTCGTAGTCGTCGAGCTGCTCGCCTCGCCGTCGGCGAATTCCTCGGCGTAGGTCTCATCCGCGGTGTGGTGGTAGGTGTCCTCGTAACCGTCGTCGTCCCCGGTGGGCTCGGCGTAGCCGAGAAGCTCGTCATCTTGCGCAGCGCGCTCATGGTCTCTCGCTCCTGTGTCCCTGCCGGTCCCTCTCGGTCCGGGCATGCCAACGACGCTAGCGGGGCGGCGTCGTCACCGGGACGATTGGCGACGGCGTGTCCCGGGTGGAAGGGCACAAAGCGATCACTGTCCCACCCCGTCCGCCGGCGCCGCGAGCGCCGCGCCGACGATGCGCCCCGTGGTTCCGTCGCGCCGGTGGGAGTAGAAGCGCCGGTCCTCGTAGGTGCACCAGCCCGGCCGGTCGATCCGCCGCACCCCGGCCCGGCGCAGCTGGGCCACGACGCCGGCGGCGATGTCGAGGCCCGGCGTGCCCCCACCGGGTGAGGGCCGCGCAGGCGGGCTCGCGGGCGGCCGCCTCCTGGCGCATGCGCTCAGGGGACCTCGTAGCAGGAGCCGCAGATGGCCGGCCCGATGGCGGCCCACAGCCCGGCCGGGTCGGCCTCGAGCCCGGCCATGGCCTCGACGGCGGCCGTCACCACGCCGTCGAGCATGCCGCGCCGCCCGGCGTGGACGGCCGCCACGATGGTCCCGTCGTCGGCGGCCAGGAGCAGGGCACGCAGTCGGCGACCATGACGGCCGCGCCGGCCGGGCGCCGGGCGGGCGGGGAGGCGCGCGAGGAGAGCACGAGCGCGTCCGCCGCGGGGGCGTCGTCGGGGCGCGTCTGGAGGCGGGCGCGGGCGACGACGGCGGAGTGGACCTGGTTCATCCAGGCCAGGCCCGGCGGCTGCGGTCCGGCTCCGGCCCGGCGCCCCGGCCCCAGGCCGAGGGCCTCCTCCAGCCGGGCGGCGGGCGCGGCCGACCCGCGCCGCGTCGTCGCCCACGTGCAGGGCCAGGTTGAGTCCGGCGTAGGGGTCCTGGGCGCTCACGGGCGGGGCCCCCGCGCCGCGGGTGGTGAAGCATCCGCGGGCGCGGGGGCTCAGTGCGGCGGCCAGCAGCTCGACGGCGGCCCCTCGGGGTCTCGTCGTGCCGGCCGGTGGTGCTCACGGGCGTCTCAGCGCAGGAAGTCCGGCAGGTCGATCTCGTCGTTCTGCTGCGGCTCGATGCCGATGACGCGCGGCACCTCGAGCTCGGGGGCGGCCTGGGTGGTGGCCTCGTCGACGTAGGCGGGGACCTCGCTGGTCCTGGGCGCCTCCCGGGGGCGCGGCCGCGGGCGGCAGGGGGTGACGACCGGCCGGGGCACCGGGCGGGTCACGGGGTTGGCGGCAGCGTGCGCCCGCCGCGGCTGGGGGCCGGGGCGGGCGAGGCGGCGCTGTGGCGGGGAGAGGGCCGCCCAGGGACCCCGTCCGGCTTGCGGTCCGGGGCGGCGCTGTGGCGGGGGCCGACACGTCCCGGAGGTTGGCGGTGGACACGGGCCCTCGTCGAAGCCGGCCGCGATGACCGTCACGCGCACCTCGTCGCCCAGGGCGCCGTCGACGACGTTGCCGAAGATGATGTTGGCCTCGGGGTGGACCGCCTCGCGCACGAGGTTGGCGGCCTCGGAGATCTCGAACAGGCCCAGGTCGGAGCCGCCCTGGAAGAAGAGCAGCACGCCGTGGGCGCCGTCGATGGAGGACTCCAGCAGCGGGGAGGCGATGGCCTGCTCGGTGGCGGCCAGGGCGCGGCCGTCGCCGGCGGCCGAGCCGATGCCCATGAGGGCGCTGCCGGCGTCCTGCATGACGGATTTGACGTCGTTGAAGTCGACGTTGATCAGGCCGGGGGTGGTGATGAGCTCGGTGATGCCCTGAACACCTTGGAGGAGGACCTGGTCGGCCTGCTTTGAAGGCGTCGACGACGCTGATATTGCGGTCGGCGATCTGCAGGAGGCGGTCGTTGGGGATGACGATGAGGGTGTCGACCTCCTCCCTGAGGTTGTGCACGCCGTCCTCGGCCTGGGTGGCGCGGCGGCGGCCCTCGAAGGCGAAGGGCGGGTGACCACGCCGATGGTCAGGGCGCCCAGCTCGCGGGCGACCCGGGCGACGACGGGGGCGGCGCCCGTGCCGGTGCCGCCGCCCTCGCCGGGCGGTGACGAAGACCATGTCCGCGCCCTCCAGGGCCTCGCGGATGTCGTCCTCGTGGTCCTCGGCGGCCTTGCGCCCGATGGAGGGGTCGGCGCCGCGCCCAGGCCCCGCGTGAGGTCCCGGCCGACGTCGAGCTGGTGTCGGCGTCGGACACGAGCAGCGCCTGGGCGTCGGTGTTGACGGCGATGAATTCGACGCCGCGCAGACCGGCCTCAATCATGCGGTTGACCGCATTGACGCCGCCACCGCCGACACCCACCACCTTGATGACTGCCTGGTAGTGCTGGGATTCCGCCACTGTTGCCTCCGCCGTAGTCCGAGCCCGTGGGCTCCCCTCAACCCTTAACCTCAAGTTAAGGTTCATACTTATGTCATTCACGCGATGACGAACCCAACGCTAGGGGCCCGCGGGGCCCGGCGCACGGATTTGGGTGCGGCGTGTTCCCCCCGATCGGGATGTCGTCAGGACGTCGTGGGCGCATGCGGGCTGGAGACGTCGTAGACGGAGGCCCGCTGGGACAGCAGGACCTTGAGCACCCGGGCCTTGAGGGCCGACTCGGAGGCGTCCCCCACCGCACCCGGGCGCCGTCGGAGAGCACGAGGGTGACCTGGCCGGTCGCCCCGGCGCTGCCCCGGGCGACCCGCGCGAGGGTCTCCGCGTCCAGGCTGCCGACCACGCCGGTGACCGCGGACACCGCCCGGGCGTCCGGCTCGGCGCCGTCCTGACCGGCGATCGTCACCAGGCCGGAGGGCGGGGCGGGGACCGTCTCCAGCACGACGGCCTCGGAGTCGAGCACCTCGTAGCCCTGCTCGACCTCGTGGACGGCGATGGGCGGCGCATGGTCAGGTCGACCCTCAGGCCGTGCGGCCAGGAGCGGGTGACCCGCGCCGTGCGCACCCGCACCAGGGAGTCGGCCACCTCCCGCCCCACGGCGGCCGGGTCCAGGCGCACGAGCGAGATCCCCTCGTGGGCCGCGACGATCCGCTGCACGTCGGCGGCCTGGACCGTCCCGTCGGAGCCGGTGACGGTCACGTCCCCGGACCCGCAGCGCCAGCAGGGCGAGAAGGCCGCGGCCCACACCAGGACGGCCGCCGCGCCCAGCAGCCCCAGCGCCGTCCCCAGGCGGTGCAGCCGCAGCGTGCGCAGGGCCCGGCGGCGCTCGGACAGCCGCTCGGTCAGGCCCGAGGACACGACCCGGTCCCGTCCCGCGGTCGCTCTGAGCGCCGCGGGCTCGACGTCGCGCCGCCCGAACAGCGCCAGGGCCCCGGTCTGCGGGGAGTCGGCCGACGAGCGCCGCGGCTCCAGGCCGCTGCAGGGGCCGCCTGCGCCCCTCGTCCGGCGTCCCGCCGCCCGGCGGGTCGGGCGGTTCCACTCCCCGGCGGGGACGGGGACCTCGGGCGCAGCGCGTTCGGCTTCCTCACGCCCCTCCCGGGGCGCGCGGGCGGCCAGGCGCTCCAGGACGACGCCGGCCAGCTCGGTCACGTCGCCGGCCCCGACCGTGAGCACCAGGTCGCCGGGGCGGGCCTCGTCGGCGATCAGCCGGGCGGCCGCCCGCCCGTCCGCGAGGTAGCGGGCCCCGCCGGGGACCCGGTCGGCCACGGTCGCGCCGGTGACGTGCGGGAAGTCCTCCTGGGTCTCGCGCGCCGGGTAGACGGGGGCCACGACCACCTCGTCGGCCAGGCCCAGGGCGGCGCCGAAGCGGGGGCGAAGGCCTCGGTGCGGGAGAACAGGTGGGGCTGAAGAGGACCAGGACCCGCCCGCCGCGCTCGCCGGGCGACCCGGCGGGCGGTGCGCAGGAGGGCCTCGATCTCCGTGGGGTGGTGGGCGTAGTCGTCGACGACGCGCACGCCGTCGGCCTCGCCGCGGTCCTCGAAGCGCCGCCCGGTCCCGCCGAAGGCGCCCAGCGAGCGCGCCATGAGCGCCGGATCCACCCCTGAGCTCGATCCCGGCGGCCCAGGCGCCGGCGGCGTCGAGGCCACGTGGTCCCCGGGCACGTTCAGCTCCAGGGGATCGGGCCGGTGACCGCGCAGTCCTCGGGCGCACCGGGCCGGGCGCCCGCCCGTCGTCTCGTCGCTCCACAGGGTCAGGGTCGCGCTGGTGCCGTCGGCGCGGCGCTCGGTGATCTGCACGCGCACGTGGGCGTCGTCGACGAGCCGCCCGTCCCCGCCCTCGCCGGGGCCGCGCACGCCGTAGGTCGTCACGCTCACGCCCCACTCGGCCGCCGCCCGCGCCAGGCGCGCCCGCCGAGGGTCGTCGGCGCACACGATGAGGCGCCCGCCGGGCCGCAGAGCAGTTGCGCGCGAAGTCCAGGAAGGCCCGCTCGAAGGCCTCGGGGGTGCCGTAGTTGTCGAGGTGGTCGGGCTCGACATTGGTGACGACCTCGATGAGCGGCTCGTGGTTGAGGAAGGAGCGGTCGGACTCGTCGGCCTCGGCGATGAAGGCGCGCCCCCTTCCCCACGTGCGCACCGTGCCCAGGGCCTGCACCACCCCGCCGATGGCGAAGGAGGGGTCCCTCCGGCGACGGTCAGGGGCCTCGGCGAGCATCCCGGAGGTCGTGGTCTTGCCGTGCGCCCGCCACCGCCACGAAGTCGCGCCCCGCGCCGCCAGGGCCAGGGGCCTGGGAGCGGTGGACGACCTCCCGGCCCTCGCGCCCGGGCCGCCGCCAGCTCGGGGTTGGCCTCCTTGATCGCCGTCGAGACGACCACGACCGCCCCGGCGGAGTACGTGCGCGGCGTCGTGGCCGACGCTCACGCCCACGCCGATGCGGCGCAGCCGGTCCAGGGCGGGCCCGTCGTGGCTGTCCGAGCCGGTGACCGCCGCCCCTCCTCGGCGAGCAGCTGGGCGACCACGCTCATGCCGGCGCCGCCGACCCCGATGAGGTGGAAGCTCCGGCCGCTCAGCGGGGCCTGCGACGGGACGGGGGCGGCGCTCATGCCTTCCTCCTGGGGACGGGGAGCCCTCGCGGGCCACGGTGCGGATGAGGTCGGCCAGGCGGCGGGCGCCGTCGCGCACGCCCGTGGAGCGGCGGCGGCGGCCATGGCCCCGCGCTCGGCGGGCCGCGTGAGCAGGGCGGTGAAGTCCACGACGTCCGCGGCGGTGAGCCTGGCGTCGGCCACCAGGCGGCCTCCCCGGCGGCGACGACGTCGGCGGCGTTGAGGCGCTGCTCGCCGCTGCCGATGGGCAGCGGCACGTAGAGGGCGGCAGGCCCAGGGCGGTCAGCTCGGCGACCGTGCCGGCGCCGGAGCGGCAGATGACCCCGTCGGCGCAGGCGTAGGCCTGCTCCATGGCCACCAGGTAGTCGAGCACGTGGTAGCGCTCGGCCAGGCCGGGGTCGGCGCCGTCGGCCACGGCGGCCTCGACGGCGGCGCGCACCGGGCCGTCCTTGTCGCGCCCCGTCAGGGTGCAGGACCTGCGGGTCCGGGCTCAGGGACGGCAGGGGCGGCGGCGAGCACCTCGTTGAGGCGCTGGGCCCCCAGCGAGCCGCCGGTGATGAGCACGGTGGGGCCCTGCGGATCCAGGCCGAGCGCGGCGGCGCCGGAGCGGCGGGCGGCCGCGGCGCCGTCGGGCTCGGCCAGGCGGGCGACCAGCTCGCCGATCGCGGGCCGCAGGGGCAGGCCGGTGACCTCGGTGCGGCCCCTGGAGGAGCGCAGGGGGCGTGGAGGCGAAGGTCAGGGCGACGGCGGCCGCCCAGGAGGCGCCCAGGCGGTTGGCCAGTCCCGGGCGGGCGTTCTGCTCGTGGATGACGACGGGGACCCTGGCCCGGCGGGGCCGCCAGGTAGCCGGGTGGACACGTAGCCGCCGAAGCCGACGACGACCTGCGCGCCCACCGCCTCGATGGCCTCGCCGGCGGCCCCCACCGCCCGGCTCAGCCGGCGCGGCAGCATGAACAGGTCGCCGGGTGGGCCTGCGGGGCATGGGCACGCGCGGGACCACGGCCATGTCGAAGCGGCCTCGGGCACCAGGCCCGCCTCCAGGCCCTCGGCGGTGCCCAGGACGAGGATCCCGGTCTCCTCCCGGCCGCCCAGGGCCGGGTCGCGCAGGGCGGCGGCGGTGGCCAGCAGCGGGTTGACGTGGCCCGCGGTGCCGCCCCGGCCAGGAGCACGCGCGGGGCCGGGGACGGGGTCGAGGGCTCCGCCCCGGGTGGTGGGGTCTCAGGCACGATTCCTCCTGCGGGTCGAGATCACGGCCAGGGTACGGCGTACGGCCCCGCCGTGGGTGGAGAAGCGCGCTCCGCCCCGGCTCGTGGCGGGCGAATGACAGCAGCACCCCGATGGCGGTCAGGACGAACACGAGCGAGAGCCGCCGGCGCTGATGAGGGGCAGGGGCACGCCCAGGACCGGGAGGATCCCCACGACGACCCCGATATTGACCAGGGGCCTGCCCGATGATCCAGCACATGATGCCGCCGGTGACCACGCCCACGTACAGGTCCTGCGAGCGGCGCATGATGCGCAGCGCACCAGCCGACGACGGCGAACAGCCCGATGACCAGGATGGTGCCCACGAGCCCTGAACTCCTCGCCCAGGACGGCGAAGACGTAGTCGGAGTCCGCCTGCGTGAGATAGCCCACTTCTGGCGCGACGAGCCGGGCCCCACGCCGGCCCAGCCGCCCGTGCCCAGGGCGTAGCGGCCGTGGAGGGCTGGTAGCCCACGTCGAGGGGTCGGCGGCCTCCGGGTGGAGCCAGGCCATGATGCGCGCGCCGGTTCGCCGACAGCATGGTCGCCCCGCCGAAGGCGACCAGCCCCGCGGCGAAGAGCCCGACGAACCACGTCTTGCCCAGGCCGCCCATCCACAGGGCGCCGGCCATGAGCAGGGCCAGGATGACGACTGTGCCCAGGTCGCCGCCGCGCATGACCAGCCCGATCGCCGCCTCCGCGAGTGCGAAGACGAACAGGACGACGCTCCACCCCCGCGCAGCCGCTCCTGTGGCGGGCGGCGACCCAGCCGATGTACAGGGCCAGGGCCAGCTTGATGAACTCCGAGGGCTGGGCCTGGCCGACGACCGGCAGGCGCACCCAGTTGCAGTTGCCCCGGCGCAGGTGGCCAGGGAGGGCACCAGGACCAGACTCTGGAGCACCGCGGCCAGCAGGGAGCGCCGGCACGGCCAGGCGCTGGAGCCAGACGCGGTCGATGCGGGAGGTCGCCACCATCGCCGCCAGCCCACCCCGGCGATGACCAGGGTAGCGCAGGAAGGCGGTGAAGGCGCTGCCCCGCCGGCGGCGATGGTCACCGACTGGACGGAGAAGACCATGATGAGGGCCGAAGGTGAGCAGGAAGAGCGTGGAGATGAGCAGCGCGTAGTAGCTCAGGGCGGCGTGGGCCTGGCCGACCGGCCCGTCAGGGGCCGATCAGGCGCGCCCACAGCCGGGACCCGGCCCCGGCGGGACCGGCCCTGGCCGACCCGCCCGCCGGAGGGCTCCGGCGGGTCGTCGTCCCGGCGCGGCGCCACGCTCACGCCCCCGCGGCTTCGACCAGGCGCGCCGCGGCGCGGCGAACAGGTCGCCCGCTGCGCGTAGGAGCGGGAACTGGTCCCAGGAGGCCGCGGCCGGCTCGAGCATGACGGTGTCCCCGGCCGGGCGAGGCGCCCGGCCGCGCGCACCGCGCCCTCCATGACCTCCTCCGGGGCGCCGTCGGGCACCCGCACGACGCTCACGCCGGGGGCCTCCCCCTCCAGGGCGGCCAGGACCCGGCCCGGCTCGGCGCCGACGACGACGGCCGCCCGCAGCCGGGTGCGCACGGCGGCGACGAGCGGGCGCAGGTCGGCGCCCTGCGTCCCCCGACGATCCACACGCAGCCGCCCTCGGGCAGGCCGGACAGGGCCGCCCGGGCGGAGTGGGCGTTGGTGGCCTTGGAGTCGTCGACCCAGGTCACGCCCCCGCCCCGGGCGACGGTGGCGATCCGGTGGGCGCCCGGCGCGAAGGCCCGCAGCCCTCGGCCACGGCGCCGGGTGGTCGGCGACGCGCCCCGTGGAGCCAGGGCCAGGGGCCGCGGCGGCCAGCGCGTCGGCGACCAGGTGCGCCGGCAGGCGAGTCGACCCCCCGCCCGGCGCCAGGTGCGCCAGGTCAGCCAGGGAGGCCAGCTCGCGCCCGGCGCGGCGGCGGTCGGCGCACCAGGCCCGGTCGACGAGCGCGTCGGCGACCAGGCCGAGCCGGCCCGGGTCGGCGCGCCCAGCGTGAAGCCGATGGTCCCGGCAGCCCTCGGCGACGTCGCCCCCTCCACCATGGCCAGGGGTCGCCGCGTCGGCGATTGTGAGACGGCGGCGCGCGGGCGCAGGCGTAGAACGCGGGCCTTGTCGGCCGCGTAGCCTCCATCCCGCCGTGCCAGTCGAGGGTGGTCGGCGGCCACGTTGAGCAGGCGGCCGCCAGGGGCTGAGCGTGCGGGTGGTGTGCAGCTGGAAGCTGGACAGCTCCACGGCAGCGCGTCGGCCCGGCCCTCGGCGACGACGGCGACGGTGGGGACTCGATATTGCCTACGGCGGGGCCCTCAGGCCCGCCGCGCCCAGCATGGCCGAGAGCATCCCCACGGTGGTGGTCTTGCCGTCCGTGCCGGTGACGGTCAGCCAGGGGCACCTCGGGGCGGGTGGCGCGCTGGAGGCGCCAGGCCAGCTCGATCTCGCTCCAGGTCTCCAGGCCCGCCCGCCCGGCCCGGCGCAGCACGGGCCCGGTGGCGAGGGACCCCCGGGGAGACGATGAGCAGGTCCAGGCCCGCCTCGCCCACGGCCGCCGCCACGGCCTCGTCGGATCCGGCGACGGCGGACACGACCGGCCCGCCGGGCCCGACCCGCACGTCGTCCAGGGCCTCCTCCCGCGTGTCGAAGACGGCGATCCGGGCCCCGTAGGCGCCCAGGACGTCGACGACGGCCAGGCCGGTGCGACCCAGCCCCACCACGCCCACGCGGGCCCCCGGCCAGGTCGGCCACGACGTCGATGCTGCTCACGTTCCCTCACTGCTGCTCACTGCTGCGGCTGGAAGCGCCCGGCCGGTCGGGCGCGGGTCCGGCGCCCGGACCCGCACCGACCGTAGACGGGGCCGGGCGCGGGCGCGCGGCAGACGCGCCGCGCCCGGACCCGCACCCGGCCGCGGACGGGCCGGGCGGTCAGGACACCAGGTACTCGGCGTAGAACAGGCCCAGGCCCGCCACGACGCACACGCCGGCGATGATCCAGAAGCGGATGACGACGTTGACCTCCGTCCACCCGCCCAGCTCGAAGTGGTGGTGGAGGGCGCCATGCCGAGGACCCGCCTGCCGGTGGACTTGAAGGAGGCGACCTGGATGACGTCGCTCATGACCTCGGCCAGGAAGAGCCCGCCCAGGACGACGGCGAGGAACTGCGTGCGCGTGAGAATCGACAGGCCCGCCAGCGCCCCGCCCAGGGCCAGCGAGCCCGTGTCCCCCATGAAGATCTTGGCCGGGGAGGCGTTCCACCACAGGAAGCCGAAGCAGGCCCCCGCAGGGCGGCGGCGATCATGGCCATGTCGCGCGGGTCGCGGGTCTGGTAGCACAGCGTGCCACGACGTCGGAGTGGCGAGTGCGATGGGTGCACGACTGGTTCGTCTGCCACACGCCGATGAGGGTGTAGGCGCCGAAGACCATCGCCGAGCTCCCCGCGGCCAGGCCGTCGAGGCCGTCGGTGAGGTTGACGGCGTTGGACCAGGCGGTGATGAGGAAGTTCGCCCACAGGACGAACAGGACCAGGCCACCCGCCCCGGCGAAGGCCAGGTCGATGTTCGTGTCGCTGGCGAAGGAGACGCGGGTGGAGGCGGGGTCAGACCGTTGCGGTCGGCGAAGCGCAGGGCGGCCACCGAGAGGTGATCGATCAGGGCCTGCCCGGCGATTTTCTGCCAGGCCCGCAGCCCCAGGGAGCGCTGCTTGAGATCTTCTCGAAGTCGTCGAGGAAGCCGATCAGCCCCAGGCCCACGATGAGGAAGACAGCAGGGATCCCGCTCGCCCGGGGTGCGCCGGGGGATGCCGCTCGCCTGGAAGGTGTAAAGGTCAACGAGGTGGGCGGCCCCGTAGCCGAGCACGGTGGCCAGGATGATGACCAGCCCGCCCATGGTGGGGGTGCCGCGCTTGGTGAAGTGCCCTGGGGGCCGTCCTGCCGGATGAACTGGCCGTACTCGCGCCGGTGGAGGAAGCGGATGAGCAGCGGCGTGCCCAGGAGGGCCAGCAGGAGCCCGACGGCGGCCGCGACGAGGATGGCGGTCATCGCTGGGCGCCCTCCTCGGACCGCTCGACGAGGAAGTCCGCCAGCCGCCACGCCCCGAGTCGTGCGACCCCTTGACCAGGACCGCGTCGCCGTCGCGCAGCGGGAGTGCTCCGAGCCCAGCAGGGTCCAGGGCGGCGTCGGCGTCGGCGACCTGGAGGGTCTTGATGCCGGCGGCGCGGGCCGCCTGGGCCGCGGGCGCGGCGCCGCGGCCGATCGTCAGCAGCAGGGCGGCCCCGCCTGCACGGCAGCGAGCTCGCCGGTGCGGGCGTGGTCGGCGGCGGAGGAGTCCCCCAGCTCCAGCATCTCCGAGACGATCACGACCCGCCGGCGCTCGCCGGCCAGCGCAGGCAGGGGCGTCAGGGCGGCGGTCATGGAGTCGATGTTGGCGTTGTAGGAGTCGTCGATGAGGAGGATCCCCAGGCTGTGGCCGTTGGGCCCGGCCAGCTCCAGCTCGCGCACGTCCATGCGGTGCGGGCTCTCGCTGACGGCCCGCCCCAGGGACCGCGGCGACGGCCTCGGGCCTGACCCCGGCGGCCAGGGCGAGCCCGGCGGCGCCCAGGGCGTTGGTCACATTGTGGACGCCCGGCAGGCCCAGGCGGACCCGGGCGGGCGCGGACAGGCCCGGGCGGGTGCAGGTCGATCACCGGGTGGGCGCCGTCGTCGAGCTCGACGAGGTCGGCGCGAGGTCCGCCCGGGCGTCGCCGGTGGCGGAGAAGGTCAGGACCGGCCCCGGCGCGAGCTCGCCCATGGCGGCGGCGCGCTCGTCGTCGAGGGTTGACCACGGCGGTGCCGGTGGGCAGCAGGCCCTCGATGATCTCCGCCTTGGCGCGGGCGACGCCGTCGAGGGGAGCCGAAGCCGTCCATGTGGGCGTGGCCGACCACGAGGGACGGCGGCCGCATCCGGCGGGGCGATGGAGGTGAGGTAGGGCGATGTGCCCGGGCGCGAGGCCCCATCTCCAGGATGAGGAAGCGGGTGGTCTCGTCGGCCCTCAGGACGGTCAGGGGGCAGGCCGATCTCGTTGTTGAAGCTGGCGGCCGGGGCGATCGTGGGGGCCTGGGCCGCCAGGATCTGGCGGGTCAGGTCCTTGGTGGTGGTCTTGCCCACGCTGCCGGTCATGGCCGCGACGGTCAGCGCGCGGCCGTGCTCGGCGGCGCGCTCGCGCAGGTCGGCCAGGTGGGCGCGGGCCAGGCGCCCGAGCGCCTCGACGGTGTCGGACACCGTGATGAGGTTGAGCGAGCCCGGGGCGAGCCCGGCGTCGGCCAGGGCGGAGCGCACGCCGTCCAGGTCGTGCACGAGGGGCGGCCACGGCCCCGGCGCGCGCGGCGGCCGGCACGAACTGGTGCCCGTCGTCGTGCTCGCCCGCGATGGCCACGAAGAGGCCGCCCGGGGCCACCTTCCTGGAGTCGGTGAAGACGCCGGTCACGGTGGTGGCTCGCACCGAGTCCGCGGTGCCCTGCGCCGCGTGAAGCACGCCGCCGCACATGGCGACGATCTCGAGCAGGTTGCGGGTCATCATGCTGGCTCCTCCTCAGCGGGCCATTTGGCCTCCACCGCCTCCCGCATGACGGGGGCGTCGTTGTAGCGGATGAGTCTGTCTGCGATCTCCAGGAAGGGCTCGTGCCTTGCCGGTGACGATGACGGTGTCCTGCGGGCCGCACAGCTCGACGCCGCGGCGCACGGCGTCCCCGCGCCAGGTGGTGATCTCCTCCACGTCCCTCATATCAGGGGCGCACGGAGCGCACGCCGCCAGAACGGCGTCGCGGATCGTCTGGGGGTCCTCGCTGCGCGGGTTCTCGTCGGTGACGACCAGGACGTCGGCCAGGCGCGCGGCGATGGCGCCGAGCATGGGAGCGCTTGCCCCGGTCGCGGTCGCCGTCGGAGCCGAGACGACGATGAGGCGCCCGGCGTGATCTGGCGCACGGCGCTGAGGGGCGAGCTCCATGGCGTCGGGGTGTGGGCGGGAAGTCGACGATGCAGGTGCCGCGCACGCCGTCGCGCCGGCTGATGCGCTGCATGCGCCCGGGATGTTGTGGGCGTCGGCCAGGGCGGTCACGGCGGTGGCGGCCGGGACCCCGGCGCGCGGGGCCATGACCAGGAGCCAGGGCGGCGTTCTGGACGTTGACCAGGCCGGGCAGGGGCAGGAGGCCTCGATGCGCTCGGCGTCGGGGCCGTGGAGGGTGAGAGGTGGTGGCGGCGTCGGTCATGGACACGGCGGCGTCGCTCACCCACCAGTCGGTCCCCGGGCGGGGTCGCCCTCGACCGGGTAGGCGCGCACCCGGTCCAGGCCGATGAGGCCCGCCCCGGCGATGCGCTCGGCCAGCCGGGCGCCCCACTCGTCGTCGACGCGCACGACGCCGCGGCGGGCGTGCTCGGGGGTGAACAGGCGGGCCTTGGCGTCGAGTGAGCCCTGCATGGTCTTGTGGAAGTCGAGGTGGTCGCGCTGGAGGTTGGTGAAGCCGGGCGACGTCGACCTGCGAAGCCGTCCAGGGCGGTGCGGGACGATGGCGTGGCTGGAGGCCTCAGGCTCGCGGCCCCCACGCCCTCCCTCGACGGCCAGGGCCATCATCCGCTGCAGGACGGGGCCTCGACGGTGGTGCGCGGGACTCCACGGACAGGCCGCCCACGCGCAGCTCACGGTTCCAGCGACCATGCAGCCGCCCAGGTGCGCGGCCAGGATCGCGTCGAGGAAGTAGGAGGTGGTGGTCTTGCCGTTGGTGCCGGTCACCGCGGTGGTGGTCAGGCGGCGGGCCGGGTGGTGGTAGATCCGCGCCGCCAGTGGGCCGACGACGGCGCGCGGGTCGGGGTGGGTCCAGACCGAGATCCGGCGCCTCGCGGCGCACGATCTCGGCCCCGGCCTCGTCGGTCAGGACGGCGACGGCGCCGGGAGTCCGCCGCCTCGGCGGCGAAGAGGGCGCCGTGCCGTCGAAGCCGGGCAGGGGCCGTGAAGAGCTCTCCGGCGGCGACGTCGCCGGAGTCGACGCTCACACCGGTGACGAGGATCCGGGCAGGCGGGAGGGATCGATCCGGCTCGCATCCAGGGCGAAGCATTCGCCAGGTCGTTGAGCGCGGTCAGGGGTGCAGCGCTGCGGGCGCAGCGCGGCAGCCGACTCGTAGGCGTGGTTGCTCATGTCCCTCAATCTAGCGCGACACTCGGGGGCGGGTCTGGGGCGGAGGGCGCAGTGGCCCCCCGCCCGCGCTATGGGTCTGGACACACGGACGCGTCCGGCTCAGCCGCCGTTCGGGACAGGCGAGGCCCTCGTCGCCGCCGGGGCGGGCGAGCCGCCGCCCGCGCGGGCGCGGCGCCGTCCCCGTCCGACCCGTCCGCGTCGACCCCGGCCCGGGCGTCGGCCTCGTCGGCGACCTGGGCGGCGATGACGGCCGGATCAGGGGGCGATCCCCAGCGAGTGCATGGCGGCCAGGGCGATGGCGCGGAACACCGGGGCGGACACGGTGCCCCGTAGGGTGTCCCGGGGCGGTAGACGACGACGGCGACGGCGATGGCCGGGTCGCGGGCCGGGGTGAAGCCGACGAAGGAGGCGACGGTCCCCGACTCGGTGAGGATCTCCGTCGTCCCGGTCTTGCCGGCCGCCAGGTAGCCGTCGATCGAGGCGGCCTCGGCGGTGCCCTCCTGGGTGACGCCGATGAGCATCTCCGTCAGGGTCGCGGCGTGCTCTCGCTCATCACCCGCCGCCGGCCGGCGTCTTCTGCGCCCGCTCCTCGCCGTCGGCGTCGATCCAGGCGTCGATGACGCGCGAGCACCAGGACGCCCTTGCCTCGCCACGGCGGCCAGCACCTGCACGGCCTGGAGGGTGGTGCCGGCGATGCCCTGGCCGAACATGGTGGTGTAGCGGGTGCGGTCGTCCCAGTCGGCGGCCGGGGTGAGGATGCCGGGCGACTCGGCGGGCATCTCGATGCCGGTGACGCGGCCGAATCCGAAGCGCTCGATGTAGCCGTGGCGCACGTCGTCGGGCATCAGGGTCCCCGATCTGGACGGTGCCGACGTTGGAGGACTCGGCCAGGACCTGGGCCGCGGTCAGGGACTCCACGGGGTGCTCGTGGGAGTCGCGGAAGACCTCGCCGTTGGGCGCGGTCCAGGTGTAGGGCACGGTGAAGGGGTCCTCGGGGCGCAGCACCCCCTCCTCCAGGGCCGCCGCGAAGGTGATGACCTTCCCACGCTGCCGGGCTCGAGACCGCCTCCACGGACCGCGCGGTGCGGTCCGCCTCGGCGGAAGGCGCCCGGTCGCCCGGGTCGACGGAGCGCGAGTCGGCCAGGGACGAGGGACCTTGCCGGTGGCGGGCTCCATGACGACGGCGGCCCCTCAGTCGGCGCCCCGGGCGACGACGACCTTATCGATGGCGTCCTGGGCGATGGTCTGCAGGTTCGGGTCGAGGTCAGGCGCACCGTCGCCCCGGGCCCGGCGGGGACCTTCGTGCTCCCCGGTGGGGATGATCGCGCCGGTCTTGCCGATCTCGACCGAGCCCTCGCCGTTGGTGCCGGTGAGGACCTCGTTCTGGCTCATCTCGATGCCGGCGTTGCCCACGAGCTCGCGGACGTCGTTCTCATAGGTGTAGCCCGACATTGCCCGCCACGGTCCCGGCGGGGTGGGAGCGCCGGGTGCGCTGGTCCGGCTCGATCCGTGGATGGCCAGGGCGTTGACCCTTGCGCCAGGTGTCGGGGTGACGGCCTGGGCGATGACGACGTAGGTCGAGTCGCCCACCATCTTCGCCCCAGCTCCTGGGCGTCGACACGCAGGACGGGGGCGATGAGCTCGGCGGCCGCGGCCGCCCCGTGCCCGGTGACCACCTCGGTGGTCCGGCCGGTGGCGGGATCCTCCTGCTCCTCGATGCGCTCGTACTGGGAGATCAGGCGCTGGTTGGCGCCGATGTCGTAGGAGACGGCCGAGGAGGCCAGGACCGTCCCGTCGCGTCTGAGGATCGGGCCGCGCGGCGCCCGATTGACCCACGTGACGGTGCGCTCGGCCTTCGCCTTGAGCGCGAGGGCGGGGCCGTCGATCACCTGGATCTTGACGGTCCTGGCCGCGACCGTCGCAAACCCGACCAGGCCGAACAACTGGAGGGCCCGACGACGGCTGGGGTTCACCGACGGGCTACTTTCCGTCGGCGGCCCTGCCCCCGGAGAGGCTGGAGTCGGTCAGGTCGATGACGCCCGGGACGCCCGCCGGGACCATGCCGAGCTCGCCCGCGCGCCGGGCCAGGTGGTCGGGCGCGGCGGCGTCCTCGACCTGGGAGCGGACCGTGTCGATGTGGTCGTTGACGACGTTGAGCTCGGCCTGGGTGCCCTGCATCCCGAAGGCGGTCTCCGCCATCCGGGCGTTGAGCACCATCGAGGCGACCAGCGCTCCGGCGAGGATGAGGACCACCAGGAGCAGGAACGGCAGGGTGGCCCGCGCCGGGCTCTGCCCCCGCACGACGTGCAGCGAGGGCCGGGCCTCCCCGTCCTCCTCGGGGCGGGGTCGGGTCTGGCGCACCCGCGCGGCGGATCCATCGACGGACCAGCTGCGCGAGTCCTCACGGAGGGTGTCGAGGCCTGAACGGGCTGCGGTTGCGGTGCTCATCGGCTTCTCCTTCCACGGTCTCGGTTGTGTGGGGGCGCTTGCGGGTCGGGATGGGACGGGGTCGGGGCTGCGGCGAGGGGCCTCGCTCGCGGGTCGGGTGCGGTGACGGCGCAGGCGCACGGAGGCGCTGCGGGGTTGGAGGCGATCTCGGCCGGATCGGCTTTCTCCCGCGCCGCGGGTGACGGCGCAGGTAGGGGAGGCGTCGGCGGGGACGACGGGCAGGCCCGCGGGGACGGCCTCGGCGGTGCCCGCGGCGAGGGCCCGCTGACAATGCGGTCCTCCAGGCTCTGGTAGGACTCGACGACCAGGCGCCCGCCCACGCGCAGGGGCGTTGAGCGCCGCGGCACGGCCCGCTCCAGGACGTCGAGCTCGGCGTTGACCGCCACGCGCAGGGCCTGGAAGGTCCGCTTGGCGGGTTGCCCCCGGTGCGCCGGGCGGGCGCGGGATGCACTCGCGCACGAGCCCGGCCAGGTCCCCGGTGGAGGCGACCGGGTCGCCGTCCGGCGGCGGCGCACGATGGCCGCGGCGATGCGCGGGGCGAAGCGCTCTCGCCGTAGGCGCGCAGGATGCGGGTCAGCTCGCGCTCGTCGGCGGTGTCGAGGATCTGCTGCGCCGTCGTCCCGCCCGACTGGTCCATGCGCATGTCAGCGGCGCCGGACGGGCGTAGGGAGAAGCCGCGCCCGGCGTCGTCGAGCTGGAGGAGGAGACCCCCAGGTCCATGAGCACGGCGTCGACGGTCCCGTCCGGGGCGGACGGAGGCCTCTCGGGCGACGGCGTCGACCCGGTCGTAGGTGGTCCGCACCGCGCGGAAACGCGCCGCCCGAAGGGGGCCAGGCGCTCGCCCGCCAGGGGCGATGGCCTCGGGGTCGCGGTCGATGCCCACGACGCTCAGGGCCGGGAAGCGGCGCAGGGCCCCCTCGGCGTGGCCGCCCGCGCCCAGGGTGCAGTCGATCATGACGCGGGGCGCGCCGGCGCGCCGGGGCCCTCAGGGCGCCGGCGAGCAGGTCGAGGCAGCGCTCCAGGAGAACGGGGTGTGCGCGGCGGCGTGCCGGGCGCGCGGCGCCAGCCGGGCGCTGCGGGCGCGGCGCGACGTCCGGGCGCGGCGCGGCGGCGCCGGCGTCGAGGACGGCCAGGTCCACGTTCTCCTCCTTCCGGTGCGTGCCTCCCAATGGTTCGCGGGGACGCGCCGCGGGCCGGGGCCCGGGTCCGCTCCGCCAGGACTCTCCGCGGGTTCCGGCGCCGGGGAAGTGGCGTCGGACGCTGCGGCGGGCGGAGACCTCGCGGGACGGGGCCCGCGGTGCCGGGCCTCGGGGCTCGGTCCCTCGATGCAGTCAGTGCGCCCGCGGGCGCTGGCGGCGCGGCCCCGGGCCCAGAAGAAGCCGGGGATGATCTCCTCGGCGGTCTCGGCGAAGACCTGCTCCTGGGCGGCCAGGTAGGCCTGCCAGGCCCCCGCGTCCCAGATCTCGACCCGGGTCCCGGCGCCGATGACGGCCGGGTCCCGGTCCAGTCCGGCGTAGGCCCGCAGCGGCGCGGGAGTGTGATGCGCCCTGCCTGTCCGGGATCTGCGGGTCGGCGCCCGAGCATGACGCGCACGTAGTCGCGCGCCTGCCTCTGCGCGAGGGGGCCTCGCGCAGCTGGGCGTACATGCGCTCGAACTCGGCCGTCGTGAAGACGTACAGGCAGCGCTCCTGCCCCTGGTGAGGATCACACCGCCCTGCCAGCTCCTCGCGGAACCTGGCAGGCAGGATGAGCTCGCCTTCTCGTCGAGGCGCGGAGCGTGGGTTCCCAGGAACATCGGGAGTACTCCTTCCTCAACGATCCAGCGGCCTCACATTACTCACATCCTCCTTCCACCCACGCAACCGGCCCGCGTGCGTCAGCAGTCTCATCTCGAAACGCTCCAATACCAACGTTTGAAGAGAGTGTGAGGACGGTGGTGCGCCCGCGCGTGCCGCCCGGCCCGGCCACCGCCGTCGGGCATGAGAGGGCCGCCGCCGGGACCGACCGGCGGCGCCTCCCTCGAACCCCTCCGGGACACCCCTGATTACCCTCGATTCCCGCGAGCGCGCAGGTTTCAGTCGAACGCGCAGGCGGGAGGCGCGCGTTCGACTGGAAACCCTGCGCGCTCTGCGGAAGGGCGGCGGACGGGCCAGCCGACCGCGCCGAGTCATCCACAGGATGCGCATCATCCGCCGGTCCCGCGTGACTTTCCCTGCCGGTCCCGGCGAAGGTGGCCCGGGCGTTCGGCCCTGTCGCGGCTTAAAAGCGCACTTCGTCGGCCTCGGCGAAGGGCGCCGGCGCAGCTAGCGCGCCGGGCTCGTCAGTCGCGGCCGTCCCGACGGCGATCCCAGCGCTCGGCGTTGCGATCCATGAAGCGCCCCCACGATGAGCCCAGCCCGACCCGGTGCGGCGCGCCCGTCCGCCCGTCCTGCTCCACGGTGGTGAGCATGAGGCTCACGCCCCACACGGCCAGGGCGAACCCGCCCAGTCCCACGAGGATGGAGACGATGCCGCCGTGGCCCACCGCCACCCCCCGATGACCACGGACAGACCCACCAGGAGCAGTGCCACCCCGGCGCCTATATGGCGTGGCGAGGGCGGCGCTGCCGCCGGCGGGCCGCATCGAGCCCGCCAGGGAGGGGTCGTCCGCGTGGAGCTGCTTCGAGGTCGCGCAGCACCTGCTGCTCTCTCTCCGACAGGCCATGGCTCCCTCGCTTTCCTGTGCCGGGTCCCGCGCCGTGGCCCCGCGGTGACTCCGGACACTCCGGCGCGTGCCGGGGTCGGCGCTGACCGCGGGAACGACGTTCGAACCCCGCCAGGATAATCGCTGGACGCCGTCGAACGGAAACCGTCTCACCCGGTCGCGCCCCGCCCGCCCTCCGACCGGGACCCGGGGCGCGCTGGGACCGGCCGGCGCCCGGGGGCGCGAGCAGGCTGGCCGGGGCGAGGGCCCCCGGGCCCCAGCGCCGGCGGACGGCGTCGGCGGCGCGCTCGGGCGCCCCGCGGCGCGGATCCTCGTCCAGGAGGAGCTGGACGCCCTCGTCGGCGCGGGCCAGGCCCTCCACGCGCACGCCCAGGAGCCGGAACCCGCCGGGGGCATGGGCAGGGCCGCGAAGAGCCGTTCGACGACGGCGAAGACGTCGCGGGCCAGGTCCGTGGGGTCGGCCAGGGTCCGCGAGCGCGTGAGCGTGGTGAAGTCGGCCCCGCGCGCCTTGAGGGACGACGACCCGGGCCCGCAGCCCGGCGGCGCGCAGCCGGGCGGCGCACTGGTGGGCCTGGTCAGAGCAGGACGCGGCGGGCGTGGTCGCGGTCGGAGACGGTGTCGAAAAGGTCTGCTCGGTCCCGACCGACTTCTCCTCCGTCCCGGGCTCACGGGCCTGGGGTCGATGCCGCGGGCCAGGTCGTGCAGGTGGCGCCCGCCCGCCTCTCCCAGGATCTTGACTAGGAGGTGCACGTCGGCGGCCAGGGCGCGCACGTCGTCGATCCCCCAGCGGGCCAGGGGCGCGGGCGTCTTTGTCCCCACCCCACAGGGCCCCCACGGGCAGGACGTCGAGGAAGTCCTGGTGGAGTCGGCCGGGACGAGCAGGAGGCCGTCCGGCTTGGCGTGGGAGGAGGCGAGTTTGGCGACGAACTGGTGGAGGCGATGCCCACGGAGGCGGGCAGGCCGAGCCTCGCCCCGCAGCTCGCGGCGGATCCACCGGCCGATGCTCACGGGCGGGCCCATGCGCCGCCGGGCGCCGGTCACGTCGAGGAAGGCCTCGCCGACGCTGACCCTTCCAGCACGGGCGTGACCTCGCCCAGGATCTCCATGACCCGGCGGGAGACCCGGGAGTAGACGTCGTGGCGCACGGGCAGGACGACGGCGTGGGGGCACAGCCGCAGGGCCCGGGCCATGGGCATGGCCGAGCCCACCCCGTAGACGCGGGCCTCGTAGGTGGCGGCCGAGACGACCTGCGCCCGTCCCGGCCGCCCACGATGACGGGGCGGCCCGCCAGCTCGGGGCGCTCCAGCAGCTCGACGGAGGCGAAGAAGGCGTCCATGTCGACGTGGAGGATATTGGTGCCGGAGTCGTCCTCGCCCCAGGAGCGGCGGGCGGCGGCGGACCTGGGCGCTCGGCTCATGGCGGCTCCTCCTCTCCCGCTGCGCGCCCCCAGGCTAGCCTGTCCCCGTGAGCAGCAGACGCGCCGGCGGGCGGTCGGGAGGGCGCGGCAGGGCGGGCAGGTCACGCCGAGCGGACCTGCCCACGGGGCCGGTGCCCACCTCCCTGGCCACGGCCGAGCTCGAGTGCGGGACACGGGGATCCTGCTGCGCCTGGACGGGACGGAGTCGTCGTGGATCGACCTGCGCGACCCCGCGCACCTGGACTTCGAGTACCAGCAGCAGATGAACGCCGTCGTCGACGTCCTGAGGCCGGCCCCGGCGCCGCTGCGGGCGGTGCACCTGGGGGCGCCGCCTGCGCCCTGGCCCGGGCCTGGGACGCCCTGCGGCCGGGCTCGACCCAGCTCGCCGTGGAGATCGACGAGGTGCTGGCCCTCAGGGTCCGCCAGTGGTCTCGACCTGCCCCGCTCCCCGCGCCTGCGGATCCGGGTGCCGACGCCGCCTGGGCCGCGCCGCCCAGCGCCCGGCGGGTGGGACGTGGTGGTCCGCGACGTCTTCGCGCGGGGGCGGGTGCCGGCCTCCTGCTGCGACGAGGCCTTCGCGGGGCCTGCCGCCGCGCGCTGGCGCCGGGCGGGGTGTACCTGGCCAACGCGGCCTGCCTGCCCCGCGCCGAGGCGGGCGCCGATCTGGCGGCGGTCAGGCGGGTCTTCGGCGGGGCGCGCTCGTCATCGCGGATGCGGCCTCGGCCAGGGGCAGGCGGCCGGGCAACCTCGTCGTCGTGGCGGGCGCCGAGCCCTCACGCCCCGGCAGCGCGAGGAGGTCGACCGCGCCGTGCGGCGCCTGCCACTGCCGGCGCGCGCCTGGTCGGTCGACGATCCGAGCTGCCGCGGGCCTGAGGCGGGCGGGGCCGCGCAACGCCGACGGCGCCGGTGATCCGCCGGCCCCCGAGCCGCGCGGGCGGGGCGGCGGGCCGTCGCGCGCGGCGGATCCCCGCCGTCGGCTCAGCCCTCGCCGCCGGTGCCCAGGCCGAGGGCGGGGCCGTCGTCCCCGGCGGCCTCGTTGGCCTCTGGCCCGAGGAAGGCCTCCAGGCGGGCCCCGATCTCGTCGGCCGTGGGCATGTCCATGAGTCGGGAGAGCTCCTCGGCGTCGGAGCGCACGGGCGTGACGGCGTCGTACTGGGCCTCCAGGGCGTTGACGACGGCGCGGACCTCGGGCTGCTCGGCGGTCTGGGCGTCGATCTCCGCCCGGTTGACGGCGGCGGCGGCCCAGGTCGCCCAGGGGCAGCGCCAGCCCTGGTGACCTCGGCCACGGAGGCCAGGAGGCGGCCGCCCCGGCCGGGTAGTCGTCGCGCGCGACGTAGTGGGGCACGCCCGCCGTCAGCCCCCGCGAGTCCAGGCCCGCCTGCCCCAGCCTCAGCTCGAGCAGTCCCGACATGGAGCCGGGGAACTCGATGTGGCCGAAGAAGTCCGGCTGCTCGGGCAGCAGCTCGGGGCGGCTGCCGTGGTGGTGGACGTAGGTGGGCCGGGTGTGCGGCACCGCCAGGGGCATGCCGGCCATGGCCACCGCCTGGGACACCCCCATCGACACCGCCAGGTGGGTGACCGCGCCGATGAACTCCTGCCAGCGGTAGTCGGGCTCGGCCCCGTGCAGGAGCAGGACGTCCTCGCCCTCGTCGTCCTGGAGGAGGTCCAGGACCAGTTCGGGCATCTGCGCGCTCAGGTAGCTGTGCGAGGAGAAGGTCAGCATGGGCCTGCGGGCGCGGTAGTCGATGAGCGCGTCCGTGTCGAAGGTCGCCAGGCGGTCGGAGGGCAGGGTCGTGAGCAGCTGCTCGACGGCCAGCGAGCCCGCGTGCCCGGCGTCCATGGCGCCGTCGAAGTGGTACAGGAGAACGCGCGGCGCCACGGGTTCGCCGATCGGGTGCTCGACGCTGTACAGGGCCGCATCTCTTCCTCCTTCTTCTTCCGCCTTCTTGCGCGCCCGGCGAGCCCGCGCGCAACGGGACCGGTGCGCCCGGTGCAACGCGGCGGGCGGCCGTCGTGTTCCGCCCGGGGCGCGTCGGCGCAGGCCGGGGCGCCGACGGCGGCCGGGAGCGGGCTGTCGCCGTCGGCGTCCCTGCGTCGCCGTCGGCGTCCCTGCGCGCCTTGTGCGAGGAGAATAATGGACTTCTCCCGCGCAGCGCGCCGGACGTCGAGTCCCTTCCCAGACTAGCGAGACCCAGTGACCCATCCGAGCACCCCCGCCGCCGAGCAGGGCGCGTCACGGGCTCCCGCGCCGCCTCGGCGCGGGAGCGAGAGATATCCGCCGAGCAGGAGGTGGTCGACCGGGCCTACCGCGAGCTCGACCGCCGGGCTGAGTCGGCGCGCCTCCCTGGCCGCCACGCAGGCGAGCCCGGCCGGCGGCACCCACCAGTCCCGCGGCGAGCGGGACGCCTACGCCGCCCACTACGCCGGGCTCGTCGCCTCCCTGGAGGGGTCGAGGACCGGCTCGTCTCGGGCGCATGGACCTGACCCCGACGCCGCCGGGGCCGGGGCGCTGGGGCCGGAGGGCGCCACTACGTGGGGCGCGCCGGGCTGCAGGACTCGCGCCGCCGGGAGGTCGTCCTGGACTGGCGGGCCCCCTGGCGCGGGCCTTCTACCAGGCGACCGCCTCGAACCCGATGGGGCTGGTGCGCCGTCGTCACATCGACACCCGCCGCCGCCGCGTCATCGGGCTCGAGGACGAGGTCGTCGACGTGCGGTCCCTGCGCGAGGGCGGGCCCTGCCGGGGCCCGCGCGGCGGCCGAGGGACTCCAGGGCGAGGGCGCCCTCATCGCCGCCATGAGCGCGGCCCGCCACGGGCGCATGGGCGATATCGTCGCCACCATCCAGGCCGAGCAGGACCGCGTCGTCACCTCCGGCACCAGGGGCGTGCTCGTCGTCCAGGGCGGCCCCGGCACGGGCAAGACGGCCGTGGCCCCTGCACCGGGTCGCCTACCTGTTCTACTCCGAGCGCACCCGCCTGGAGCGCTCGGGCGTGCTGCGTGGGCCCCTCGCGGACCTTCCTGCGCTACGTGGAGCAGGTGCTGCCCTCCCTGGGCGAGACGGGCGTGGTGTCCACCACGATCGCGGACCTGGTCCCGGGTGCGCGCCCGCGGCGTCGAGGACCCTCGGGTCCACGAGATCAGGGCCGGGCGCTGTGGGCCGAGGTGCTGCGCCGGGCGGTGCGCGGCCTCCAGCGCGTGCCGGACGGGCCCCGCCCGATCGTCGTGGAGGGCACCGCCCTGGAGCTGCGGCCCGCGGACGTGCGCGAGGCGGTGAACCGGGCGCGCCGGTCGGGCCGGCCCCACAACCTGGCGCGCGAGACCTTCGTCCCATGGCTGCTGGAGCGCCTGACGGACCAGTTCGCCGCGCTCACGGGCCAGGACGCCTCGGACCCCGACACCCGCGCCTGGATCCGCGAGGACATCCGCACCGCCCGGGACGCGCGCCGGGAGATCAACCTGTGCTGGATGCCGACGACGCCGGCGGGCCTGCTGGAGCGCCTGTGGGCCCGCCCGGCCCTCCTGGCGGAGCTGGCCCCCGAGCTGACCGGGGACGAGCGGGCCCTGCTGGCCCGCCCGGCCGGGGCGAGCCGACCCCCGCCGACGTCCCGCTCATCGACGAGCTGGCCGAGCTGCTGGGCCCCAGCGAGGACGCGCAGGCCCGCCGGGCGCGGCTGGAGGCGCGGCGGCGGGCCGAGCTGGTGTCCCTACGCCGCCCAGGCGATCGAGTCCCAGGAGCTGGGCGGGGGCATGGTCAGCGCCGAGATGCTCGCCGACCGCATGGCGGACTCGGGTCCGGCGCTGACCCTGGCGGAGCGGGCCCGGGCGGACCGGACGTGGACCTACGGGCACGTCGTGGTCGACGAGGCGCAGGAGCTCGGGGCGATGGCGTGGCGGGCGCTGGCCAGGCGCTGCCCGTGCGCTCCTTCACGGTGGTCGGGGACCTGGCGCAGTACTCCGGGCCCCGCGCGCCCGCCTCGTGGGGCGAGGCGCTGGCCGCCCTGGGGGCGCGGCCGGCGGAGGCGGCCGGGACATCCGGGGCGGACGGGGCGGCCGGCCGACGGGCGCGGCGGGAGCGGGCCGGGGTCGGGCCCGCGGATCGCGCGGGCGCGCGGCCGCGGAGCGGCGGGGCGACGCTGAACGAGGAGGTCCTCACGGTGTGCTACCGCACGCCGTCGACCATATGCGGGTCGCCGACGAGGTGGCTGCCGCCCTGGGCCGCCCCCGGTCTACCCGGTGCGCTCGGTGCGCGACCCTGCCCGACTGCCTGGAGTGCGTCGACGTCTCCGAGGCCCCCGAGGCGTGCGACGAGGACGCCTGGGCGGCCCTGCTGCGCCGCACCGTGGCGCGGGAGTCGGCGGCCCTGGACCGGGCGGTGGGCGCCGGCGGCGGGCGCATCGCCGTCATCGCCCCCGACGCCGCCGCCGCGGCGCGCCACCTGGGCGCGGACCCGGCCCCTGGCCGCGGCCATGCGGGCCTGGGCGGGGACGTGCTGCGCGCGCCCTGGCGGTCATGGGGCCGGTCGTGAGCAAGGGGCTGGAGTTCGACGCCGTCGTGCTCGTGGATCCTGCGGCGATCGGCCGCGCAGCCCGGGCGACCTGTACGTGGCCATGACCCGCCCGACCCGGCGCCTGGTCATCGTCTCGCGCCTGCCCCTGCCCGAGCCCCTGCGCCGCGGCCGGCGGGCGTGACGCGCCGGAGCGGCGCCCGCCGCCGCGGCGCGCTTCGTGGTTACGGAACCGTAGGTTACGGTTGCGCCGGACCGTGAGCGCACCGCCGCCCGCCCGCGCCCGCAGGACCCGCGGCCCAGAAGGAAGCCTTGATGAGAAGGGAAGCCTTGATGACCGAGACCAGTACCGACAACTCCGCGCGCTACCAGCGCCCGCACTACGCGCCCGGCGTGCCCGGGGTCATTGCGCCCGTCACCGAGCCGCTCCCGCGCATGCTCGACGACGCCGCCCGCCGCTTCCCCGACCGCGTCGCCATCGACTTCCTGGGGCGAGCACCACCTACGCCCGGCTGTCGCAGCAGGTCGCCCGGGCCGCCGAGACCCTGCGGCGCCTGGGGGTGGGGCGCGGCGACGTCGTCGGCGTCATCCTGCCCAACTGCCCCCAGCACGTGGTCATCGCCTACGCCGCCTGGCGCATCGGGGCGATCGTGGCCGAGCACAACCCGCTGGCCCCGGCCGCCCAGATCCGCGAGCAGATCGAGATCCACGGCGGGCGCGTCGCGATCGCCTGGGAGAAGTCGCTGGACCGCCTCACCCGGGCGACCGGCTCCCTCGGCCGCCGCCGGCCTGGGCGAGCACCACCGGGTCCTGGCCGTCGACCTGTCCCGCGGCCTGCCGTGGACCTCCCGCCTGGCGCTGCGCCTGCCCGTGGCCGCGGCCCGCCCCGGCGCTCCGAGCTGCGCGGCAGGGTCCCCGCCGGCGTGCGCTCGTGGGACGACGCCGTCGCCGCCTCCGCCCCGCTGCCCGCGGGCCACCCCCTGCCCGGCGTGGACGACACCGCCGTGCTGCTCTACACGGGCGGCACCACCGGCACCCCCAAGGCCGTGCGCCTGACCCACGCCAACCTGCGCTCGAACGCGCAGATGAGCCTGGCGTGGGCCTCGCAGGTGTGCGAGGCCGGCGAGGAGACCTTCTACGCCGTCCTGCCCTTCTTCCACGCCTTCGGGCTGAGCCTGTCGCTCCTGTGCGCCGTGGGCCCTGGCCGCCACCCAGGTGATCCTGCCCAGTTCGGCGCCGACATGGTGCTGGCCGCCTGGAGGCGCCGGCCCGCCACCTTCTTCCCGGGCGTGCCCGTCATGTTCGACCGGATCGTCACCCGGGCCGCGGCCACCGGCGCCGACCTGTCGAGCTGCAAGATCGCCGTGTGCGGCGCCGCCGCCACCCCCCTCGCCGTGGCCCGGGCCTGGGAGGAGGCCACCGGCGGCGTCATCATCGAGGGCTACGGCATGACCGAGGCCTCCCCATCATCCTGGGCAACCCCCATCTCCCCGAGCGCCGGCCCGGCGCCCTGGGGTCCCCTACCCGTCCACCGACGTGCGCCTGGTCGACCCCGACGACCCCGACGTGCAGGTCGAGCCCGGGCGGGTCGGCGAGCTGCTGGCCCGCGGCCCCCAGATCTTCCCCCGGCTACTGGGGCGACCCGGAGGAGACCGAGGCGACCCTGCTGCCCGGCGGCTGGCTGCGCACCGGGGACCTCGTGCGCCAGGAGGACGACGGCTTCTACGTCATCGCCGACCGCCGCAAGGAGCTCATCATCTCGGGGGCTTCAACGTCTACCCCACCGAGGTCGAGGCGGCCGTGCGCTCCATGCCCCAGGTCGAGGACGTGGCCGTCGTGGGCCTGCCCGGCGACTCGGGCAATGAGAACGTCGTCGCCGCCATCCCTGCCCAAGGAGGGCCAGACCGTCACCCTGGAGCAGGTGCGCGCCTGGGCGGAGAAGACCCTGTCCCACTACGCCCCTGCCGCGTCAGATCGCCATTCTGAGCGAGATGCCGCGCTCGGTGATCGGCAGGTGCTGCGCCGCGCGGTGCGCGAGGAGCTCCTGGTCGCGCGCGGCCGCCTCGGACGCCGCCGGCGCGGCCGCTGCGGCGTCGACGGCGGCGGCCACGGCCCTCGTCGAGCGGCTCGGCGAGGCCTCGGGCCGCCGGGGCGCCCGGGCCCGGCGCCGACCCGGGCGCCGCAGGGGCGGAATCGGACGGACCGGCGGGGCCGACGCCGTCGACCGGGCGCCCCGGACCGGCGGATCCGGACGGCCCGGCGGATCCGGATGAGTCAGTCGAATCGGAGAAGCCGACCGATCCCGCGAAGTCTGCGAAGTCTGCGGAGCCGGAGGAGTCGGAGGACCGCTCATGCAGCGCCCCGGACGTGGAGGACTGCGCCCTGTTCCACCGCCCCCGCTACCAGGCGGGCATCCCGCCGTCATCGAGGCGCCCGACGCCGGGACTGGGCGAGCTGCTGGAGACGGCCGCGCACTTACCCCGACCGCGTCGCCATCGACTTCCTGGGGGCGACCACCACCTACCGCGAGCTGCTGGAGGCCTCCGAGCGGGCGGCCAGGCTGCTGCACGACGCCGGGGTCAGGCGCGGGGACCGGGTCGCCCTCATCATGCCCAACTGCCCGCAGCACGTGGTCGCCGTCTACGGCGCGCTGCGCCTGGGGGCGATCGTGGCCGAGCACAACCCCCTGGCGCCCGCCGAGAGCTGCGCGCCCAGCTCCGAGCGCCACGGGGGCCGCGTCGTCGTCGCCTGGGAGAAGGGCGTGGACCTGATTCTCGACCCGCGCTCGCGCGAGGCGGGCGCCGCGGGCCCCGAGGCGGACTCGGTCGACCCGCTGGGCGGGCGCACGGTCTTCTCGGTGGATCTGTCGGCCGCCCTGCCCGCGCGCCTGCGCGCCGCCCTGCGCCTGCCCGTGGCGAGGGCCCGGGAGGCCCGGGACTCCATGCGGGCCCCGCGCCTGCCCGCCGGGCGTGCGCTCGTGGGACCGGGAGGCGGCGCGCCGAGCCCATCCCGGCCTCCTGGCCCCGCCCGGGCGGGCGGGACGTGGCGGTGCTGCTGCACACCGGGGGGACCACCGGGGCGCCCAAGGCCGCCATGCTCACCCACACCAATCTGCGCGCCAACGCCAGCCAGGCCATCGCCTGGGTGCCCATGCTGCACGAGGGCGGGGAGAACTTCCTGTCCCTGCTGCCCTTCTTCCACGCCTTCGGGCTGACCTTCAACCTGTTCTGCGCGGTGCAGAAGGCCGCCACCCAGGTGATGATGCCCAAGTTCGACGTCGCCGAGGTCCTGCGCGCCCAGGCGCGCCGGCCGCTGACCTTCTTCGTGGGCGTGCCGGTCATGTTCGAGCGGATCCTGCGGGCGGCCCAGAGGCGGGGACGGACCTGCGCTCCCTGCGCTTCGGGGTGTGCGGGCGGCGCCCATGCCCCCGGCGGTGGGGGCCGAGTGGGAGCGGGTCACGGGCGGATTCTTCGTCGAGGGGCTACGGGATGACCGAGACGAGCCCGATCGTGGCCGGCACCCTCATGGGGCCCACGCGCCGCCTGGGGGCGCTGGGGCTGCCCTTCCGTCCACGGACGTGCGCGTCGTCGATCCTGAGGCGCTGGAGGCCGCCCTGGGCGCGGGCGCGCCGGTGGACGTGGACGTCGAGGTGCCCGACGGCGAGCCCGGCGAGCTGCTCGTGCGCGGGCCGCAGGTCTTCGCCGGGTACTGGGGCGACCCCGAGGCGACGGCGGCCGCGATGCTGCCGGGCGGGTGGCTGCGCACCGGGGACATGGTGCGCCGCGAGGAGTCCTTCCCGTGGATGGCCGACCGCAGGCGCGAGCTCATCCTCACCGGCGGCTTCAACGTCTACCCCTCCCAGGTGGAGGCGGCCATCCGGGACATGGACGGGGTGGCCGACGTCGCCGTCGTCGGCATGGACGCCGGCGCCCGCGGGGAGACGGTCGTGGCCGCCGTCGTGCCGGCGGCAGGGGGCGGCGCCCGGGGCCATCACCCTGGAGTCGGTGCGCCCACGCCGAGCGGGACCCTGCCGCACTACGCCCTGCCGCGGCGCCTGGAGATCATCGACGAGATGCCGCGCTCGGTGATCGGCAGGTGATGCGCCGCCAGGTGCGCGAGATGCTGGAGGGGCGCTGAGACCCTCCCCGCGCTCGCGGCGCGCCGGACCAGCGGGGCGGGCCCACCCGACCTCACAGCAGGCCGAGCTCGGCCAGGACCTCGCGCGGGGCCGCCACATCGTCGGCCTCGGCGCGCACGAGCGGCAGGCGCACGGCGGCGCTGGGGATGCGCCCCTGGAGCAGCAGCGCCTCCTTGGCCATGACGGCCCCCTGCCCGCCGCCCATGATGGCGGCCACCAGGGGTCGCATGCGCCGGGCCACGGCCCGGGCGCCGGGCAGGTCGCCGGCGTCGACCTCGGTGATCATCTCCCGCCAGGAGTGGGCGTCGGCGTGGGCGACCACGGACACGACGCCGCTGGCCCCGTGCGCCAGGAAGGCGAAGTTGAGGCCGTCGTCGCCCGAGTAGTACGCCAGGCCGGTGGCCTCCATGCGCCGGAAGGCCTGCTCGACGTCGCCGGTGGCGTCCCTGACCGCCAGGACCCGCTCGTGCTCGGCCAGGCGGGCGAGGGTGTCGTCGGTGATCCTCACGCCGGTGCGCCCGGGGATGTCGTAGACCATGACGGGCAGGTCGGTGGCCTCGACGACCGCCATGATGTGGCGGTAGACGCCCTCGGCGCTGGGGCGGTTGTAGTAGGGGGCGTTGATGGGCAGGCCCTGCGCCCCGGCCTGCTGGGATCCCACCCGATGCGCACGGCGTGGGCGGTGTCGTTGGAGCCGGCGCCGGCCACGAGCATGGCGCGCCCGCCGATGGCGTCGCCGACCTCCCGCAGGAGCGTCTGCTTCTCCGGCAGGTGGGTGGTGGGGGCCTCGCCGGTGGTGCCGGCCAGCAGGATCATGTCCGCCCCGTCGTCGACGAGGGTGACCGCCAGGGACTGGGCGGCCTCGACGTCGATGGCGCCGTCGGGGTGAAGGGGTGACCATGGCGACTCCGACGGAGCCGAAGGGACGTGTCGGAGAGCGCTCATGGGGCCAGCCTACCGGCGCGGCGCGCCCGACGGGCGGGTACGACGGGCCGATTGCGGGCCGCGGGGGCGGTCGCGGGCCGCGGCGGGCGGCCCCGCCCGACGAGACGCGCCCACCGCCCCCGCATCGCGCCGCACGTCGTCGGCCTGCGGGCCGTTAGGCTCGCGCCCATGGCGAGACCGCGACGCGCCCGCCCGTCCCACCGCCCTCGCGGACCGGCCGGCCCGCCGATCCGCCCGCCGGGGCGGGCGGGTTCGTGCGCGAGGCGACGGGCGAGGACCTGAGGCGATCGGGCGCGTGCACGCCGCGTCGATGCTGGCCTCCCTGCGCGCCGCCCACGCCTCCGCCCACGACGGCGCGCCCCTGCCCGCCGGCGTCGTCGCCATGATCGCCGCGCCCGTGCTCGCCGCCGGGTGGGAGCGGGCGGTGCTGTCCCCGCCCTCGCCCCGACACCGCGTGCTGGTGGCGACCGAGGGCGGCGAGGTGGTCAGGTCCTCGGCCTGGCCCCCACCCGGGGGCTGGCGCAGGGGGATCCCGGCGCCGAGCCGGAGCCGGCGGTCGAGATCACGGCCTCGGCGTCGACCCGGCCCGTCAGCGCTGCGGGCACGGCTCGCGCCTGCTCGCGGCGGCCGCCGACCACGCCCGCGCCGACGGCGCCCGCGTCCTGCTGGTGTGGGCCGTGCGCGGGGACGAGTCGGTCCGCGGGCTGCTGGCGGGCGCGGGGCTGGAGCGCACGCGGTCGCGCCGCGAGCTGCCCGTGGGCCGGGGCGTCACCGAGGAGTGCTGGGGCGCAGCGCTGTAAGCCTCAAGATTTCATCGTCGGGGCGGTCCAGAATCCCAACCGGGTCGGCATGTGGGTGCAGGGTCGGCGGCGGCGTCGCCGGTGCGGCCGTGAGGACGCGCCGCGTGACAGCGCGATCCGGAGGCCGGCGCACGAGCCGTTCGGGCGGCGGCGGCCGCGCCGGAGGCGGCCCGCGCCGTCACCGGCGCACCGGCTGTGGCGCGCATGGCGTCAAGACGCCGGTCGCGCGGCCGAGCCGAGGGCCCCTGGGTCGCGTGGCATACGGCGAATGACGCGGTCCTGGCCGAGGGGAAGCGGGCGCTGATCGATCACCCCGACCGGCTCGACGGCGCCACCGCGATCGGCGTGGACGAGCGCATGCGGAGACGCACCGGGCGCGGCGGACCCCGCGCACCGGCGCAGATCCTCTCACCGAGAAGCAGCAGGATCGGCTCGAGGCGCTGTTCGCCGCCCCGCCCATCGAGGTCGAGATGACATGGTCGATCCACCAGCGGATGATCGCGGCCCACCGGCACGCCGATCGCCGCCGAGGACGCGCATCGATGGTCAAGCCGATAACTCGATCAGCAGCGGAGCGCCCAAGTCGTCGGCCGAGATCATCGCCCCGGGCAGGACGCTCAGGAATCGGGCCGTCGACGCGCCGCCCGACTTCGACCGGTCCGGCGCATCCAACGGACCGACCGAGGCGATCAACGGCCGACTCGAACACCTGCGCGGCTCAGCACTCGGATTTAGAAACGTCACCAACTGCATCGCCAGATCACTGCTCGAAACCGGCGGATTCAGACCCCGACCACACCCTCGACTGCGAATAGCCTGAATTGCGAAGATCCCCGAAGATGCTTAGAATCTGACGGTAACGCCGAGAGGGGACGACGTTGATCGAGGTTTCCGCCGAACAGGTGCTCGCATGAGGCTGCACAGGCAGTACCTGGAACCGTTGACGGACGCAGGTCCTGTTGAGATCGTCGGACGGCTCTGCGGTGCGCAGGCGCAGGTGGCTTCCGCTGCTGAGACCGCTATCGTCTTACGGCAACGCAACCCGCGACCTGAAGGGGTCAAGCGCGCGTACTCCGACCGCTCGCTTGTCAAGACTTGGGCGATGCGCGGAACGCTGCACGCGATGCGGTCTGCAGACGTAGCGGAGTACCTATCGCTGCTAGCCGGCGCTCGTACGTGGACCAAGCCCACCTGGTCGCGGCACTTCGGCGCCACGCCAGAGGAGGTCGATCAACTGACGGAGTCTGTCGCTGACCTCCTCGACGGTCAAGTACTGTCTCGCGATGAACTGGTGAGCGAACTGGTTCAGGACAAACGGTTCAAGGGGATGGAAGAACAACTGCGCTCCGGGTGGGGTGCTCTGCTCAAAGCCTCTCGCATGGCAGGGCGTCTTGTGCTATGGCCCGAGCCGTTCTTCGAAGGTCACATTCACTAACCCTGCCAGTTTTCTGAAGAACTGGAATGGGCTACCCGATCCTGCGGAGGCAGCACCGGCGGTCATTAAGCGATACCTCTCCGCCTATGGCCCGGCGACCCCTGAAACCTTTGACGCATGGCTTTCTCGCAACAGCAACAAGAAGTCAACGCTCAAGAGCTGGTTCGCCAGTCTTGGCGAGCAAATCGTCGAGGTGCGGGTGAAGGATGAGACACGATATCTGCTCGCCGAGCATGAGGACGAGCTCGCGGCCACCCGGCCCAGCCGCGCTACTCACCTCCCTAGGAGCGTTCGACCAGTTCGTCCTTGGTCCTGGGACTAAGGACACTCACATGCTGGCGAACAAGCATCGCTCGCGGGTGAGCAAGGCTGCGGGTTGGATCGCTCCCGTCCTGACCCAGGGTGGGCGGATCACCGGCGTCTGGGAAATGGATGACGGGAATCTTGTCGTCACCCCGTTTCCAGGTGAGCAGGCGCCGCCGTCCAAGGTGCTGGAGGATGCAGCCGCGCGGCTTGCAGCGGTGCATGGTTTGGTGAAGGTGACACTGCGGGTGGGATGATCCCGCAGTGTCACCGCACCATTCCGTCTAGTTGGGACAAGCGCTTCCCGGTCATTCTGCCGCCCGGGGTCCTCGGCGACACGGGCCGCGGTCGGGTTCGGTCAAGTCTTTTGGTGTGGTGTTCTTCCGGTCAGGTGGTGATGGCGGGCGGGGCGGGATGACTCGCCGGCGCCGCCAGTGCTGTTGTCGGTGTGGAGCATGTCGGTCAGGCGCTGCAGTGAGGTCTGGGAAAGATATCGGCGTTCGCCGTACTGCCCCCCTCGTGCTGTTCGAGCAGGACGGAGCCGATCAGGCGGGGTGCGCGCTACGCCCACCCGCTACCGCCACGGACGCCGACGCCGAGCGCGAGGTCCCGGGCCGCCTGCGGAGATCGACTACCGCAGCCGGTTCGATCCGCCGCCGACGGCGCCCGCGTCCTGCTGGTGTGAGCCGTGCGCGCGGACGAGTCGGCCCGCAGGCTGCTGACGGGCGCGGGGTGGTGCGGGTGGGGCTCCTGGGACGGTCCGGGCGTGGACGGTCCAAATCTGTTGCAAAGGCGTCCCGGGCCGGGATCGGCTCGAGAATAAAAGCCCGGAATATCAACGATTTCTCTTTTCCGGCGCTCCGCCCGATCCGAGCCTCTGCAACAGATTTGGACAACCGACCCTCCGGTAGATTGAACGAGCACCCTCGGACCCCGACCCGATGAGGCGCATGGGGCTCGTGGGTCTTATGGGATGTTCCGGGGCAATCCGGCGGGATCCGGAGCCGCGGCTGACCACCGACCTCGCCCGGCCACCGGTCACCGGTCCCCGACCGCACCCGGCCGGGGACGCGCCGCCCGAACTCACAGGTCGAGCAGCCGGTCCAGGCCGATCGTCAGCCCGGCCGGGACGCCCACCTCGCGCACGGCGAGGATGACGCCAGCGCGATAGCTGAGCGGTCGAAGCAGTCCGTGCGGATGGTGAGCTGCTCGCCGGAGTTGCCCAGCACGACCTCCTCGTGGGCGGTGAGCCCGCGCAGCCGCACGGCGTGGACGTGGACGCCGTCGACGACCGCGCCCCGCGCGCCGAGCGGGTCGGTCCGCGTGGCGTCCGGGCTCACGCCCAGCCCCGCCTCGGCGCGGGCCGCCGCGACGGCCCTGGCCGTGGCCGCCGCCGTGCCCGAGGGGCGTCGACCTGTCAGGGTGGTGGAGCTCGATGACCTCCACCGACTCGAAGTAGCGGGCCGCCCGGGCCGCGAAATCCCATGGCGAGCACGGCGGACAGGGCGAAGTTCGGGGCGATGAGGGCACGGCGCGCCCGGCGGCCTCGGGGCGCCAGGTGCTCGGCGACGCGGGCGTAGGACTCCCTCGGTCCAGCCGGTGGTGCCCACGACGGCGTCGACGCCGGCCTCGATGAGGGCGTGGACATTGGCCTCGGTCACGTCCGGAACGGTGAAGTCGACGGCGACCTGCGCGCCCCCAGAGGTGGCGGGCACGATCCGGTCCCCCACGTCGAGGCGGGCGACGAGCTCCAGGCCCTCGGCGTCCTGAACCGCCTGGCAGACGGTCGATCCCATGCGCCGGCGGCGCTACAACAGCTACGCGAATCGTCGCGGCACCCTACGCTCCCCGCCCTGTGGGGCGCGAGAGCGCAGCGGTACTGGACCAGTTCCTTGCGCGCCCGCTCCCAGCAGGCCGGGGCGGATGAGCTCCAGCCAGCGCCGGCGGACCTCGGCTGGGCCGTCCCGCGTGAAGACCGCGAGGATGTAGGAGGTCGGAAACGGCGAGGTCGTCGCAGCCGCCCGCTCGCCCGCCCCGCCTCGATGAGGCGCTCCAGCGCCTCGGTGGCGCGGGCGCTCCGGCTCGGCGTGCTCCACCTGCGCGCCCAGCGCCCGGGCGACGGCCTTGGCGGCACGGCTCCTGGAGATCATCTCCAGGCCTGCTCCAGGAACCCAGGAGCTCCTGGGCGGCGTCGGCCCGTCCGGCCTCGACGCGCGCCCAGGCGTCCTGAGCATCCTCGGCCACGGCCTCGACGTACTGGTGACGACGGCGGCGAGCAGATCCGCCTTTAGTGGGGAAGTGCCGGTAGAGGGTGCCGACGGCGACGCCGGGACGCCCGGGCGATCTCCCCGCCACGTCGGTCCCCGCTCGGTCACCAGGCGCCTGGCGGCCTCGAGGATGCCGCCCGTTGCAGCACCGCGTCGGCGCGCGCCTCGGCGACGGCGGCGCCGTCGCCGCCGCTTCCGCCGTCTCCGCCGCCGCCTGCGTCGCAGCGGTCGCGACCCGCCCGACCTCGCCGCAGTGACCCCTGCCCGGCCGCGTCGTCCGTCACCCGAGTCATGCCTGTGCGCCCCCGTCCTGCTCCGCACCGTGCCGAGCATCTCACTCTGCACTAAAGGTGAACTCATCGTTCGCGATAGTACCTGAACGACGATTCATGTTAGCGAGGACAACTCGGACGATGACCACCACCGCGCCCACCGAGACCCCCCGAGCACCTCCCGCCGAGAACTCCCCGAGACTCGCGGACCACGGCGCAACCCGCACCGCGCTCGTCACCGGCGCCCCTCCGGAATCGGCGAGGACACCGCCCGCAGGCTCCAGGCGCTGGGATACACACGTCTGCAGCGCGGCCCGCCGCACCGACCGCCTCCGGGCCCTGGCCGCCGACGGCATCCGCCCGCTGCCCATGGACGTCACCGACTGACGCCTCCATGACCGCAGGCGTGAACCGCATCCTGAGGAGACCGGCCGCATCGACGTCCTCGTCAACAACGCCGGCTACGGCTCTTCGGGGCTGTCGAGGACGTCCTGATGGACGAGGCCCGCCGCCAGTTTCGAGGTCAACGTCTCTCGGCCTGGCCCGCCTGACCCAGCTGGTGGCCCCGCACATGCGCGCGCCCAGGGCTCGGGCACCATCATCAACATCTCCTCCATGGGAGGGAGGCTGACCACGCCGCTGGGCGGCTGGTACCACGCCACCAAGTACGCCGTCGAGGCCCTCAGCGACGCCCTGCGCATGGAGCTGCGCCCTTCGGCATCGACGTCGTCGTGATCGAGCCCGGCGGGATCCGCACCGATGGTAGCGATCGCCGCCGACCACCTGGAGGCCACGCCGAGGGCAGCGCCTGCGCCGGGACTCAGGTCAAGGCCGGTGGCCGGCTCCATGCGCAGCGAGTCGTACCAGCGGCGCTACTCCGCGCCCGCAGTCATCGCCCGCACCATCGGAAAAGATCGTCACCGCCCGCCACCCCGTACCCGCTACGCCGTGGGCTTCATGGCAGGCCCTCATCGCCGCGCGCCCGCATCCCTGCCCGACCGCGCTGATCACGCCCTCATCGGCGCCGCCTTCCGGGCCTGCGCCGCTGACTGAGGCCCGCGCGAACTGTAGCACCAGGGCCGACGGCGCACTGCACGTTGCAGTGCGCCGTCGGCCCCCGTCGGTCGTCGGAAGCCGTCGATTCGCCGTGCTCAGATCCGCGTCGAGTCAGGCCGCAGACGACGCACTTGCAGGCGGGCGCGGCCCACCAGCCAGGCGGCAGCTCGCCTGCACCTGCTCGGCGGTCACGGCGTCGAGCAGCCGCAGATTCTCCTCCATGGCGCGCAGCCGTCGGCACGGCCTCGCGCCCAGCCGCCCGCCGCGCGACAGGGAGTCCTCGCCGCCCAGCACCATGGCCCCGCCGGGATCTCGGCGCGCGGGCCCGGCAGCTCGCGCTCGCTCACGCCGTCGGCCGCGAGCCCTCGAACTCCCCGACTCGCGACCGCGCACACCTCCTCGACGCCGCGCGGCGCGCGGCCCGCGAGCCCGAAAGGCCCCTCGCGCCCGCGCAGGGCGGCGTCGAAGGCTGTCAGGTCGAGTAGGGCCAGGCTCGCGCTTCTCGCGCACCTCCTGAACAGGCGCGAGACATGCCCCCGCCCAGATCGTGGTGGCACGCTCATGGGCCAGCGGCGCTCGTCGCGCACCCGATGCCCGGCAAGCGAGGTAGACGTCGACTGCTCGCACTCGCGCACGATCTCGACGTCTCGTCATCGCCGGCGGCGCCAGGGCTGACGGTCTCGGAAGCGGCGCGCACGCAGCCGGGCCGGGCGCTCGCGTCCTAGCCGGCCGCCCAGATCGGCGGCCACCCGCTCGCAGACCGCCTCGTGCTCGACGGCGCCCGCGGCCGCCACGACCAGCGAGTCGGCGCCGTAGGTGCGCCAGTGGTAGTCCACACGGCGTCGCGCGGGACGGCGGCCACCGCCTCCGGCGTGCCCCCTGATGGGACGGCCAGCGGCGTGCCTCGCCGAAAGGCGGCGCGGGCGAGGCCTCCTGGGCGACGTCGACGGATCGTCGGCGCGTCGGCCAGGGGCCTTCGCCCGCGGCGGGCACGCCACTGACCGTCCCATCAGGGCGCACGCCAGGCGGCGTGACCGCCATCGCACGACGCCGTGTGGGACCACTACCGGCGCACAGCGCCGCTCGCTGGTCGTGGCGGCCGCAGGCGTCGACACGGGCAGTCACAAGAGCTGGGTGGCGCACCGATCTGGGGGCGGCCAAGCGGACTGGCTTTCAGCCCGGCTCACGCGCCGCTTCGAGACAATCGTCCCGGCGCCGCCGCGGTGACGGACTACGTCGAGATCGTGCGCAGTGCGAAACGATGCGTCTGCTGCCGTCGGGTGCTGACGCAGCCCCGTAATGCTCCACGATCCCTCGGGCGGGGCGTATCCTCGCCTGTTGGTGCGCAGGCGCGGACTGCTTCTCTGCTGACGCGCCCCCCTACGCGGGCGCGAGGCCTTGAACTCTCGCAGGCTGCGCGCCGCATCAGGAGGTGTGCGCGGTCATAGTCAGGGAGTTCGCGAGGAGGGCTCGCGGCCGACGGCGTGAAACGAGCGCAGGCTGCGCGCGCCCGCGTGGATCAGGGCCATGGTACTGGGCAGCAGGGACTCCCTGTCGCGCATGGGGCCAGCCTCAGGGCGCGGGGAGATAAATCGCAGGCGGCTGCATCGCGGGAGATGCGGCTGCTCGATGCCACGTGACCGCCGAGCAGGTGCCGGTAGCCGCCTGGCTGGTGGGCCGCGCCCGCTGCGGTACTCATCAGCCCCAGGGCCTGATCGAGCGGGTCTGGGCCGGTAAAATTGGCCAGCTGCGACGACCGGCCAGGGGCGACGGCGCGCTACAACATGCAGTGCGCCGTCGTGATGTCAATTCGCGCAGGCCCTCAGTCAGCGGCGCAGGCCGAAGGCGGCACCGGTGATAAACCTGATCGAAAAACGCGGTCGAGCAGGATACGGCGCGCGGCGGTATTTATCGCCGACCCGCGCGGTACCGGGGTGGCAGGCGGTGTGATCTTTCACGATGGTGCGGGCGACTGACCGCGGGCGGAGATGCGCGCCGCTGGTTCGATTCGCTACGCATGGGGCCCGGCCACCGCAGCGACCTGATGCGCGTAAGCCTCATGCGTGGCCTCAGGTGGTCGGCGGCGATCGTGCTACCGCTCGGTACGGATCCACGCCGAATCGGCCCGACATCAATGCGAAGAACGCAGCTCCGGCCGCTGAAGGCATCGCTGAAGGCCCTCGACA